>Ga0187851_10000635_pt1 | contig 35610 bp, 23 predicted proteins | sample June2016WEW_6_10_FD_132997 | JGI IMG/M metagenome (GOLD analysis project Ga0187851, IMG submission 132997) | Peatland microbial communities from SPRUCE experiment site at the Marcell Experimental Forest, Minnesota, USA - June2016WEW_6_10 | ecosystem: Environmental > Terrestrial > Soil >...
GCCCGCTTGCGTCGCGGCAAGCTCTTCGAATTCAGGAGCGGCTTGCTTCAGGTGCTGATAGAGATCGTAGGAAAAGATAGAAAAGTCACCCGTTTGGGAAGCGTCCTCGGGAAATCCACCTTCAACGCAGCACTGGTTTTCGTCGCCGATGCGGTAAAGTTGCGACGGATTCGCGACCGGCAACGAGCGCAGCAGGATGGCCTGGAGCAGCGTGAAGATGGCGGTGTTGGCGCCAATTCCGAGAGCCAGCGTTACGACAACTGTGGCGGTGAACCCCAGCGCCTTGCGCAACTGTCGCAGCGCGTAACGGAGGTCGTTAAAGAGCGCGTTCATGCTTGATTCACCTCGGGGAAGTTCATTCGGCTCGCAGCGCCTGCATGGGTTCAATTCGAGCAGCGCGCCGGGCGGGCAGGAACGATGCAGCTACGGCCAACACCAGGATGGAAAACGCCGCCAGTGCGATCACCAACGGGTCTAATGGGTCGACTTGAAAGAGCAATGAGCGCAAGAGGCGCGTGGCAAAGAAAGCTCCGGCTGCGCCCAGTACAGAGCCGGCCAGACCGAGCTTGACACCAGAGACAAGAATGAGACGCATGACGCTCGCGCGCTGGCTGCCCAGCGCCAGGCGGATGGCCATCTCCTGCGTGCGCATGGCCGCGGAGAACGCGATCACGCTGTAGATTCCCAGCAAAGCCAGCAGCACCGCAGCCGCGGCGAAGCTGGAGATGACGACGGCATTGAACCGCCGCGGCGCCTCGGTTTCGCCCACTGCATGTTCCATCGATTGCACCTGGGTGAGCGGAAGCTGTGGGTCGATTTCGCGTACCACTGCGCGCAGCGAATCCGCAGTCTGCTCAGGATCGCGCACCGTGCGCAGCACGATGGTGCCTCCCTGCGCGTTGAGCGAGTCGGCGGGCGCAAGCGCTCCATAGGAAGCAACGTTCTGGCTGGCGGGCTGATAGAACTGGTATCCGGTGTTGGCGTCGGGCGTGTTCTGCTTCACGTCGCCAACCTCGCCCACCACGGTCGTCCACGGCGTCGGCGTCTCCTGCATGCCCATGCGGATGCGCTTGCCGATTGGGTCCTGGCCCGGCCAGAAATGTTCGGCCAGGCTCCGGCTGACAATGAGGACCATTGGCGACCTGGCGTTGTCGGCCGCGGTGAAATCGCGCCCGCGCAGCAGGGGAATGCCTGCCGCGTGAAAATAATCTCCGAGAAGCTGGGAAGGAAAGGCAAGGCTCAAGGGCGCGCCTTTGGCGGGCACATAACCTTCTGCGACAAAGGCGCTGTTGGAGTTGTTGCCGCTGGCAGGCAGGATCGAAGTAATGCCCACCGCTTCCACTCCCGGCAACTGCCGCAATCTTTCCAGTAGCCTCTCATTGAAGGCATCGACCGACGCCTGCGTGGAATACTGCTGCTGGGGCAGGCCATAGGAAGCGGTCAGCATGTGATCGATGCGAAAGCCGAGATCGACCGCGCGTAGTTTTTCAAAGCTGCGCAGAAGAAGGCCTGAGGCCGTAAGCAGGATCAGGGCAACGGCAGTCTCGAGAACAACCAGCGCCGAGCGCAAACGCGCATGACTGCCTCCGACAGTTCCAGTACGCCCTCCTTCTTTGAGTGCTTCGTTCATTGGGGTGCGCACAGCGGCAAAGGCGGGAATCAGGCCGCAGAGCAGACCGGTGACCACGGCAGCCAAAAGCGCGAAGCCGGCCACCTGCCAGTCCAGGCCGATGGAGCTGATGCGCGGCAGGCTCTCAGGCAAGAGGCTTATACCCGCACGCAGCGCAACTGCCGCCAGCGCGAGGCCGAACAGCCCACCCGAGACACTGAGGGCCAGAGCCTCCAGCAGCATTTGGCGCATAACCGCCGCTCCGCTCGCGCCGAGTGCCAAGCGCACGGCAACCTCGCGCCGCCTGCCCAGGACACGCACCAGCAACAAGCCCGCGAGGTTGGCGCAAGCAATAAAGAGCACGACGACTACGGCAAGAAAGAGCGTGCGGATCAGCGGGCGCGCCTGGGCAACCGTGTCTTCGGCGAGCGGACGCACCAGTGCACTGATGTGCAAACTGTTCATGAACGCGGGAAAGTTGCGCATGATTTCCTGCGCTACCCGTTCGGCGTCCTGTTGCGCTTGCGCCGGCGTCACGCCTGGCTTGAGCCGGCCAACCATGCCGCAGCACCAACTGGCGCCGCCGATGGCGAGTTCGTCGTGAGTCGGACTCAAAGGTACCCAAAGCTGGCTGCGGTTGAGCTGCCCGGGGATCAGCGGAAACTCGAACTCGCGCGGCATCACGCCGATAATCTCGTAGGCCTTGCGGTCGAGCAGGATCTTGCGGCCTATCACGTTGGGCTCTGCTCCGAAGCGGCTGTGCCACATGGCGTAGCTGAGCACGGCCACCTGCACGCTGCCGTCGTCTTCCTGTTGCGTGAAAGTGCGGCCGATTTTGGGCGCCACTCCCAGCACGGCAAACATGCTGGCGGTCAAGCGCGCGGCATTGATCTGCGCGGGTGCGCCGGCGCCGGAAAGCTCGTAACTGCTTTGCGCAAAGCCTCCCAAGCTCGTGAAAGAACTGGTTCCGCGCTGGTAGGCGAGAATCTCGGGAATTGTGACACCCGATTCTCCGTTGTTGCCGAAGTCCGTTCCTTCCAGATGATCGGAGAGCACGGCGAGGCGCTCGGGGTGCAGAAACGGCAGGGGCCGCAGCAGAACTCCTTCGACAATGGAGAAGATCGCCGCCGTGGCTCCGATGCCGAAGGCCAGCGTGAGGACTGCGGTGAGCGTGAATCCCGGCGCCTTGCGCAATTGGCGCAGCGCATAACGTAGATCGTGATTGAGGCCGTTCATCGGTTCATCTCCTCGAAAGCCGGCTATTCCGATCGCAGCGCCTGCATCGGTTCGATAGAAGCGGCGCGACGCGCGGGCAGCAGGCAGGCAGTCGCTCCAATGGCGAGAAGCGCGCAGACTGCCGCGAGTGCCAGTGCGGGGTCGTACGGGCTCACCTGGAAGAGCAGACTGCTCACCACTCGCGCGGACGCGAAGGCGAGCGCGATGCCCGCAGCGGCGCCGAGAGCAACTGGAGTCAGCCCATCGCGAAGCACCAATTGGTAGATGCCACTGCGCTGCGCGCCAAGTGCGATGCGCAGGCCAATCTCGCGAGATCGCTGCACGACGGAATACATCACCACGCCGTAGACTCCCAGCCCAGCCAGCAATAGCGCGCTCGTAGCGAATAGCAGCAACAGGTCCATCTCGAAGCGCTGGTTGGCCACGGAGTCAGCAACCACGCCACCCAGCGCGCGAACCGCGGGAACGGGCACGCTGCGGTCGACGCTCCAGATGGTCTGGCGGATCGCATCGCCCATCGCCGCGGGATTCTGACGCATTCGCACTACGAGCCCAGCTACTGGCTCACAGCGGTACCAGTAGGGAACGTAAATCAGCATCGGATCCGGTTTCGCGAGCGAGATCGTCCTCGCATCGGCAACGACCCCGGCGACCGTGAACGGCTTTTCCTCGCCCGGATCTCCCCGGCTGAATTGCTGTCCGACCGGATCCTTCCCCGGCCAAAGAGTTCTTGCTGTCTTTTCCGAAACCAGAGCGAGGTTCCTGCCCCAGTCGCTCTGGCTGAAGAACTGTCCCGCTACTAGATGCAGATCGATCGTCGAGAAATATTCAGGACTCACCCAGCGAAAGCTCTCCAACGGCAGTTGCGTCGTAGGCCGGGTGTCTCCGGCAACCCGCGCCATGTCGCCCCAGCTATCCCCGGTCAGAGGCAGAACGCTGGTGATGGCAGCGTGTTCTACGCCCGGCAGCCCATCCATTCGCTCCAGGACCTGCCGGTAGAACGCCGCACGTTTCTGGCTATCGGGGTACGACATTTGCGGCAGATCGACCATCGCCGTGATGGTCCGCTCGGTGGTGAATCCCCGCCCTACGTTCATCAGCTTGATCAAGCTCGCCGTCAGCAAGCCGGTCATGAGCACCAACGCCACACTCACCGCGACTTCGCATCCCACCAGAATGCGACGCACACGCCGGCTTCCGCGCGACTCCGAGGCCAGCCGCGACTCGCTGTGCAGAACTTCTTGCGGAGCCGTACGTGAAACCATGAACGCCGGCGCCGCCCCCGCCAACAAGGTTGCCACCACAGCCAGAAGCAGCGCGCATCCAGCTCCGGCCCAGTCCAGGTGCAATGGGCCGCGAAAGTCCAGCGCCGGAGGCAGGTACCGCTGCATGAAGGGAACGAGAGCCGCCGCCAGCAGAGTTCCCAGACCGGCCCCAGCCGCAGCCAGCACTGCCGTTTCGCGAAGCGCCATGCGCACCAGTTCTGCGCGCCTCGCGCCCAGTGCCGACGCAACCGCCATTTGCTGTTTCTGCCCCACGGCGCGAGCCAGCAGCAGGTTGGTGACGTTCACGCATCCCACCAGCAGCAAGCCGGCCACCGCCGCCAGCAGGATAAGCAGCGGCTTCCGGTTTTTTTCCACCAGTGTTTCCTGGAAGGGCGTGAGCACGGCCGACAGAGTGGCCGCCTCATCGGCGGGAAGACTCGCGCTGATCGTTCGTTGCAATGCGTCCAGGTCTTGTGCCGCCGCAGCGACCGAGATACCCGGCCTCAGTCGCGCCAGCCCGAAGTAATTCATCTCGCCCATCTGTTCTGCGAGTTGCTCCTTCGAGAAGGTCAGCGGTTCCAAAACCCCAATAGGCAATGGACGATTTGTGCCGCCCACGGTGGCCAGCGTTTCTACCGAAGGCATCTGAAATGACTGCGGCATGACGCCGATCACCGTATAAGGAAAGCCGTTCAGCCGAATGGATTTGCCCAGAATGCCGGGATCGCTATTAAATTGCGTCCGCCACAGGTCGTACATCAACACGGCGACGTGTTCGTTTCCCGGCTGCGCCTCGCCGGCTGTAAATGCCCGGCCCAGACCTGGCTGAACCTGGAGCACCGAAAAGATCCCTGGCGTGGCGGCCAGCACGCCCACCTGCGAGGGACGGCCTTCGCCGCCAAGGGGCGCGGAGCCTTGCTGCATCACCGCCATGGCATCGAAGCCGCGGTTATGCTGCTGCCAGAAGGTGAAATGATTGGCGCTCACGGGCAGAGTAGGATAGATGTTGCTCCATTCTGCGGCAACCTCTTCCATCCTCACGATCCGGTCCGCCTGCGCAAACGGCAGCGGGCGCAGCATCACGTCGTACACGAGCGTGAAGATCGCAGTCGTCGTGCCGATGCCCAGCGCCAGAGTCAGGGTGACCGTCAGCGCAAACCCCGGCGTTTTGCGCAACTGGCGGAGCGCATAACGAAAGTCGTGAAAGAGCGCATTCATGCGTGCTTCACCTCGGGAAAAGTTCTTCCCTCGCAGCACCTGCGGTGCGCGCCGGGCCGGCTTGCTCCCTCGTTCCCTTGTTGCCTCTTGCTCTGTCTCTATGCTTCGGCTTCTTCTTCTAGCTTCTTCATTTCCTGCTCGCTCACCACTTTGCCGTCGAACAGATGAACCTCGCGAGCGGCGTGGCGGGCAAAGCGCGGATCGTGCGTCACCATGCAGATCGTCGAGCCTTCGCGATGCAAATCGCTCAGCAGGCGCATCACGGCTTCGCCGTTTTTCGAGTCCAGGTTGCCGGTGGGCTCATCGGCCAGCAAGATCGATGGCGACCCGGCAAGCGCGCGCGCCACGGCCACGCGCTGCTGCTGGCCGCCGGAGAGCTGGGCGGGATAATGCCGCATGCGGTGCGCCATGTTGACGCGCTCCAGAGCATCTTTGACGCGCCCCTTGCGCTCTGACGAGGGCATGCCCGCGCGATAGGTCAGCGGCAACTCGACGTTCTCTTCTACCGTCAGATCGCCGATCAGGTTGAAGCTCTGAAAGATGAAGCCGATCTCCTGGTTGCGGATTCGAGAGCGGTCGCTGAAGCTCAGGTTCTCTACCGGCTTGCCATTCAGCAAATACCGTCCGCCGGTAGGAGTGTCGAGCAGGCCGAGAATCGAAAGCAGCGTCGATTTGCCGCAGCCAGATGGGCCTGACATGGCCAGATACTCGCCTCGATCGATGGTCAGATGAATCCCGGAGAGCGCATGCGTCTCCACTTCGTCGGTGTAGAAGACTTTGGTCAGGTCTTCGATCTCAATCAGTGTTCCGTTCGATGCCATGGCTTCTCCTGCGGTTCTCAGTTCGTAGTTCATGGTTGGCGGCAGCAAAGATGGAGCAGCCGCTGCTTTCCGGTTCCCTTCTTCCTGCCTTATTCCAGCCGAATGCGATCCACCGCATCCCAGTGCGACATGTCAGATAGGATCACGGTGTCACCTTCCCTCAAGCCTTCAAGAACCTGAATCTCGTTTACCGATTCGCGGCCCACCTTGACTGATACGCGCACCGCACCCTTGTCGTTCGGATCGACCTTGAAGAGGCTCAGCGTGGACTCCTCATTGCCTAATGCGGGCCGGCCCACGTAAAGCACATCTTTCATGCGTTCCAGGTCGATTGTGCCGTCGACGCTCAACTGCGGAACTGCTCCCGGCGGCAGCGCCCCATCGAGTTCTACGTCAACGGTGCGCGTTCCGTTCACAACCGAGGGATCGATCCGCGTGACGTGGCCGGGAATTACGCCGTTATGCGTATCGATGGAAGCCGGCTGGCCAATCTGGATGTCGCGGGCCTGGGTCTCGGCGATCTGCAGAGCCGCCTTCAGCTTGTCGCGCTGGATGACCTCGGCGACGCTGGTGCCCACGGTCACGTGCTGGCCCACCTGCACCGGAGTGGCAAGGGGCGCCAGCGTCCCCGTGATGGTCGACCGCACCTCGAGATCTTGGGCCTGCTTTTGATAGAGATCGAGCAGCGCTTGCGCCTGGTCGATTTTGGTCTTCTGCGAGGCGAGCTGCACTGCGATCGCCTGCTGGTTGACGTCGAGCTGCTGCTGGCTGAGCTGGTGCTGTGAGGTCAACTGGTCGGCAGTGCTCTTCGATTTCTGGTAGGCAAGGCCGGAGATGACTCCCAGGTCGTAGAGCGCCTTGTCCGTCTGGGCCTGCAACTGGTCCTGCGTATAGTTGGCATTCACCTCTGCCGCGGCGGTCTTCTTGTCCATCAAGGTGCTCTGCAGCGTGGCTTCCAGGCTCTTGTAGTCGGCCTGAGCCGCCTTGAGTGCCAGCCGCGCGTTCAAGAGCTCCTGCTGCAGTTGCGGATCGGTGAGATCCATGATGATGGTGTTGGGCGTCACCTGGGCGCCAGGCAGAATGCGAATGCGCACCACCGTTGCGTCAGTCTCGGCGGGAATCAATTCGATCGAATCCTCGCGAGGGGCGAGAACGCCGGTCGATGAGCGCACTTGACGCACCAGCGGTCCGCGCTTCACGGTGTCGGTCCAAATCGTCGAGCGATCCACGGTGGGCGCGGCCGGTTTCAGCCTCCACACCATCACGGCGAGAACCGCAATCACCACCACTGCGACGCCGACCCAAGCCACCAGCCGGCGTCGCTTCTTCTTCAATAAATCAGGGCGTGCGATATCCATCGCTGAGAAGGGTAGCAAGCAGCTCACCAAATTGACGCGCGGCTGCCGTATTGAAAACAAAAAGCTTCGCAGCAAAGCTGGGCCCGCGCGAGCCGGAGGACTGACCGATTCCACCCGCCAACTGTTCGATTTCGGACAGTCCTTTGCAGGCGGGCTGAGGAACCGAACTTATCCCAGCTGCGTAGAGATGAGCAGGACGCGCCTACGCTCGGAGACACTGCATGCAGAGCGATCTGAAAATTGCATTTCGTCAATTGCGCAAGTCACCCGGCTTCACGCTCACAGCCATCGTCACGCTCGCTCTGGGAATCGGGGCAAACGCCGTGGTGTTCAGCGTTCTGAATGCGCTCCTGCTGCGGCCGATCGACGTGCCCCACCCGCAGAATCTCTACATGGTGCAGCGCGACTTCGACACGGGCTCAACTGCCCATGTGCCGTCGCAATCCTATCTCGACTACGTCGACCTGCGCGACCGCAACCGGACTTTCGAGAGCCTCATCGTCTTCCAGATCATTGGCGCAGTGGGCGTCGATGCCGGCGGAAGTCCTTCGACAGCGTGGCCGTACCTGGCCAGCGGAAACTACTTCGATGCGTTGGGCATTCAGCCGTATCTGGGGCGATTCTTTCACGCTTCCGACGAGAAGGGAATCAACAGCGCTCCCTATGTCGTGCTGAGCTATGCCTACTGGCGGAGCCACTTTCACGAAGACCGCGGTGTGATTGGCCGCACGGTCGACATCAACAAGCACCCATTCACCATCATTGGCGTCGCGCCACAGGCGTTTCGTGGCACGGAACTTTTCTTTGCTCCGCAGCTTTGGATCCCGATCGTCGAGGAACCTACGGTGCAGGGCTCCGACAATCTGCAATATCGCGGCGACCACTCGCCCTGGGTGATCGGGCGCCTCCAGCCGGGAGTCACCCCAGTCGAGGCCACAGCGGACCTGAACGCGATCGGCGCGTGGCTCGCAAAGACTTATCCCAGCGACGACGACGGCCTCAAGTTCAGCCTGGCTCGCCCGGGTCTTATTGGCGACATGCTCGGCGGCCCGGCGCGGGCATTCATGGCCGGATTGATGCTGCTTGCCGGGCTCATTCTGCTGGCGGCCTGCGCGAATCTGGGAAGCCTGTTCGCGGCCCGTGCGGCCGATCGAGCCAAAGAGGTGGCGATGCGCCTGGCGCTGGGTTCGCGGCGTGCGACCATCCTTCGCCAACTGCTCACCGAAGCGTTCCTGATTTCACTCGTTGGAGGAGCAATCGGCCTTTCCGGCGGCATAGCCATCCTGCGCGCCATCAGTGCGTGGAACCCGATCTCCAGCGTGCCCATCAACGTCCCGGTCAACCCCGACGTTCGCACCTATGTGGTGGCGCTCCTGCTGGCTCTGGTCAGCGGATTTCTTTTTGGCATCGTACCTGTCGGCCAGGTGTTGCGATCCGATCCGTGGCAGGTGATTCGGACTGGATCGGCCAGTGCCGGCGGCATGAAAAAGTTCGCCCTTCGCGACGTACTCCTCGTTGTTCAGATCGCAATCTGTGCCGCGTTGGTCACGTCGTCGCTCGTGGCTGTACGCGGATTGGTGCGCTCGTTGCGCAGCAGCTACGGTTTCGTGCCGCAAAACGTAACCATTGCCGAGACCGATCTTCACATGGCCGGGTATTCCGGCGACAGCATCCCACAAATGCAGCGCCGCATGCTCGACGCGGCTGCGGCGATTCCGGGCGTAACGGCTGTGGGGTGTATCGACCAGATTCCGCTTGGGTTGGGCGGGGGCGACTCCTCTGTCTTTACCGATACCACTACCGACTATCGACCAACCAACCAGGCCGCCGACGCAATGAACTACAGAATATCGCCAGGCTATATGGAGGCCGCGGGAACAAAGCTGCTGGCAGGCAGAAACCTGAGATCTGACGACGATAAGAAAGCGCCCACCGTCGCGGTGGTCAATCACCAGTTCGCCGTGATGGTTTTTGGATCGGTCGAAAAAGCCATCGGCGGGCATTTCAAGTACTGGGGCGGGAACCGCGCAGAAGTGGTCGGCGTCGTGGAAGACGGTAAATACCGTACCATGACCGAGGATCAGCAGCCCGCGATGTTCTTCTCGTTCCTGCAGCACAGCGAGAGCGGTACTTACCTGGTGGTGCGGTCCATGCGTGATCCGCGAGAGATGGCGCAGACGCTTGAGCGCACCCTGCACGGGTTGGATTCCAGCCTGCCCCTCGACATCCGGCCATGGACCCAGCAGATGGATTCCGCGCTGTTCGCCGCGCGAGTTGCTTCGGTAGCGCTGGGCGTGCTGGGACTGCTGGGCGCGATGCTGGCCGTCACGGGAGTGTTCGGCATGGCCTCGTACTCGGTCAGTAAGCGGCTCCGCGAGTTGGGCATTCGCGTGGCGCTGGGCGCCGGACGACGCGAAATTCTGCGCACCTCCCTGGGGAGGGCGTTTCGATTGCTGGCCGTTGGGTCAGTTACCGGTGTGGTTTTGGGGATCCTGGGAACGCGCGTGCTGTCGTATATCGTTTACCAGGCCACGCCGAAGGATCCGCTAGTCCTGGGCGGGGTCACCATAACCATGCTGCTTCTCGGCCTGATGGCATCGTGGATTCCCGCTCGCCGTGCGCTCGCCGTTGATCCGCTCATCCTTCTGCGAGAAGAATGAGTCAAACCAGCGCACTCGATCTGATCTGCCGATGTTCTAACCCGCATCTCTCGCAGGCAGCCGGAGATCGTAGCGCCGGTCTCCAGACCGGCTGTCCTGAGGGCCTCCTGGCCCTCAGCGGTCAGGCCAGACCTTGATTTCCGGCTAATCGTGCGCGAGCGAGCGGCGAAGTCGCTACTCGCTGCGTAGCGCAGTCATCGGCTCGATGGCCAGAGCCTTCCGTGCCGGAACCAGGCAGGCCAGCGCCGCGACGGCAATCAGAAGCGCCGATACCACGAGAATCAGGGTTGGATCGTGGGTCCCATTCTCAACCCACTGTGAGATCAACCGATTCAAAGCGAAGCTGAGTGCAAGGCCGGCGGCGATTCCCAGGCCGACGCTGGTTCCCGCCGAGAGTGCTACGATGCCGAGCACATCGCGGCGCCGAGCGCCCAGCGCCATACGAACGCCAAGCTCGCCGGTGCGCTGCACCACTGTGTAGGAGACAACGCTATACAGGCCCACTGCGGCCAGGATGAGCGCCAACACTGAGAAGGCGCCGAAGAGAATGGAAATCAGCTGCGCCCGCGCAAACTCGGGCTCGCGCTCGATCCAGCCCTGAAGGTCCCTCACATCTCCTGCGACCTGCTGATCCGCATCGACAGAGGCGATCTGCTGTCGAATGCTGTGAAGCATGGCCAGCGGCGCTCCCTGTGTTCGAACCAGAATCTGGGTCCATGGCACGGTGAAGAGCGAGTAGGGTACGTAAACCGCCGGCGCAACCGGTTTATCTAATCCGTCGTTGAGGGAATCCCCGACCACACCGATCACGGGAAGCCACCCGTCGCTTCCCGTGGCGGCTAACTGAAACGGGGGGGTGTTGGTCAAACGCGGGATTCGCAAGGAATGTCCCACCGCGTCGCCGCCGCTAAGATAATGGTGCACGAACGCCTGGTTCACGAGCGCCAGCGCGGCGCCCCGACTGACTTCGCTTTGATTCCAGGTGCGCCCTTCGACGAAGGGAACGCCAAGCGTTTTAAAGTACTCCGGACTGACAAGCTCCACATGAGCTTCCTGCGCGTCCGAGGCTGCCGTGCCGAGGATGTCGACCGGGACTTCCATACCGCTGTCGGGCGGAGTTGCATTGGTCGAAATTCCCGCGGCGGCCACGCCTGGCATGGCAGCGATTTTCTCGCGAAGCTGCCCGAAGAACCGAACTCGGTCCGACCACTCCGTGTGTGCATTCTCGTGAACGGGAATTCCCACCGACATCACGTTGTGCGGATCGTAACCCAACGGCACGCGGCTCATCTGGATGAACGCTTGAATGGCCGCTCCCGCCGCGGTCATCAGCAGAAGGGTGAGCGCGATTTGTCCGGCGATGAGCGCAGTGTGCAGCCGGCGGCCTTTTACGCTGCCAGTCAGCCGCCGGGTGCCGGCCTGCATCACCTGGCTGATCTGCGGCCGTGCCGATTGCCAAGCCGGGACAAGGCCAAACAAAATGCCGCTCAACAGACCGACGCCGACGCTGAAAAGCAGCACTGGAAGATTGATGTGAAAGTCGGCCTCGTAGGGATAGGAGTGGTCCGGAAGCCGCGGGACAATCAGCCCAATCGCCCGATATGCGAGAAACACGCCCAGCCCCGCGCCGGTGAGCGACAGGAGCAGCGATTCTGTGAGGAGCTGGCGCACGATGCGCAGGCGGCTCGCTCCCACAGCCGAGCGAACTGCAAATTCGTGCTCGCGAGCCGTGCCCCTGGCAAGAAGCAGAATCGAAACATTTCCGCAGCCGATAGCGAGCAATAGAGCAACGGCTCCGAACAGCAGGTACATCGTCTTCTTCAGGTCCCGCACGTAGCTTTCCGCAAGGCCGCGAACGCTGATTCTGAAGTGCTTGGGGAAGACATTCGGCGTTTCGCGATCGAATTGCTCGTAGAGCGTCTGGAATTCGCCTTGCGCGGCGGCGAGGCTCACTCCGGGCCTCAGCTTGATCTGCGGGCCGTAACGATGCCCGGTGTCCGATGCCATATTCATCGGCAGATAAACGTCGCCATCCCTCCACGTGAAGCGCGGCGGCATGACCCCCAGAATCTCGTAGCTCTTATGTGTGAGTTGGATGGTCTTGCCGACGATGGACGGATCGCCGCGATAATGCCGCTGCCAGAATTTGTAACTCAGCACGGCCACCGGCTGCGGATCTTTTCCATCGGGTGCATCGGACGGGGTAATGTACCGGCCAAGCATGGCGGGCATGCCCAGGAATTGAAACCCCGTGCCGGTCATCTGCACTCCCTGTACGTCGTCGGGGACGTCGCTTCCCGTCACCGTCAGATTCCATCCGTCGAGCGCGACCACGTCTTCTGCGGCGTGCGCCTGGCGCAGCTGCCGGATTTGCGGCCCTGTGAGCCCCCAGACCCCCTCGTGGCCGGCCTGATCCGTAAACCAGACCTGGACGACGCGGTCCATTCCCACATAAGGCCAGGGGTGGAGCACCGCGTCGTAGAGAATGCTGTACACAGCGACGGTTGCGCCGATTCCGAGAGCCAGCGACAAGACAGCGGTCAGCGAAAAACCGGGGTTGCGGACAATCTGGCGAAGGGCGAAACGGAGATCCTGGAGCAAGATTTGCATTGGCGCCTCCTGGATGAGAGGGGAACTCGGCCCAACTGTAAGTTTGCACCATCGGCAACAGCCGCACATGTCGCCGGCGGCGCTGGCAGCTGCAACCGTCAACGATCTCTCAAAGCGGTCATCGGATCGATTCGCGTGGCCCGTCGCTTAGCGAGCTGCCTGACAGCAAACAAGATGTCCTGGGAAAGTCTGAACATCGCGTCCTGGCCTCCGATCAGACTCAACTGTTACCAGGTGTAACGAGCAATCGGAGTGCCAATGTAGAGAAGGCCCAAGCCATGCAGAATCAGCGCGGGGGCCTGGAAAGACCTCTCAGAAGTGGCCGGGAGCGGCCTTGGGCGTTCAAATTCGGACAGTGCTTCAATGGGGCTTGGTTTTCTGCTCTCACGACACAAAACAGCGATATCTACAATAATCTCTCGCTTGCCGCGCACTGAATACGGCGCCTCAAGAGAGCCATTTAAGAACTCGGATCACGCCCATGGGAGCGGCCTTGCGATGTGCGGAAACATCCGTCCGCGAGGCGATCTCCGCGCGGTGCTCCGCGTAGTATTCGTAGGACTTGAGCAGCATCTCTTCATTGGTCAAGGTGGGCTGCCATCCCAGCCGTTCCTTGATGCGCCTGGTATCGAAGACGAAGCTCTCCGCGATCATCTTGTAGTGGTAAGGGCCAAGGGGCGATAGATGCAGCTTGCTGGCCAGCACCATCGCCCCAATGGCGGGCCTCTTGGGCAGGGATCGCACGCGCGAATCGCTGCCTGCGGCACGGATCACCGCTTCGTACACCTCTCGCATCGTCTTCACATCGTCGGAGCCGATATGAAAGAGGTCCGATCTTCCGTAAGCAGCTGCCTGAATGCACGCTGTAGCCAGATCGTCTGCATAGATGAATTGATAGCGATTGTCCCCCTTACCCACCACCCACACTGTCTTGTTGTCATCGATAAACTCATAGAGAATCGCCAGCAGACCCAGTCGTCCCGCGTCCATGATGGTCGGGCAACGCAGGATGACTAGATCCAGGTCCGCCGTGAACTGCTGCAGAAGCTGCTCTCCAGCTAATTTTGACTTGCCGTACAACTCGATCGGCGCCGGAATGTCGTGCTCCTCGTTCACTGGATGGCCCAGGTTGGAAGCCCAAAGGCAATTGGATGAAACGAACACAAAGGGCCGCACGCCGGCCTCACGAGCCGTCTCAGCCAATAGCCGGGTGGCGTCTACATTTGAGGTCCAGAGCAATCTCTCGTCCAACTTCATGCCGTGCGCCAGTTGCGCGGCCACGTGGTAGACGACATCGAATTGGTGCTCAGAGAAGACGCTCTTGATTAGGTCGGCGTCGCGCAAATCTCCCTGGATACTGCTCAGTCCCTCGAGCACATCCTCGTCCGGTTCAAGATCGATGTTGACGACAGTGTGGCCCTCGCGCAAAAGCCGGCGCTTGAGAATGCCGCCGAAGAAGCCCGATGCACCCGTGACCAAAACATGCGACATCTCACAAGAATAAGACAAAAGCTAACTTTTACTTAGCTCGGTGCGTTACGTTCGGTTTCCACTGCGGCACCAGATGCCATCTGTAATGCCGAGGTGTCAATGAATAACGCAGATGTGTCATTGAACCGGCATAAGTAACAAGTTGTACTGTTACCTGAAGAGGGAGCTGACGGCCCGGGTGCATTGCCGCCAGCAGCAGGGTCGCTGCCGGTTCACACAGTGTTCGCGAAGATCAGGGCGCCCCGGCGCTAATGAAACGCGAACCTTCTGAATAACCTTGCTCGGTCAGTCCGTTTGATGACTTTGGGGCGTTAAAGCTGTTCCCCGGTTCATGTGCCCCGAAGGCATGGCCCCCGAGTGGATTTTATCTTAAGAAATATCCACCCTGTACCGAAGTTGGAAATGGCTATAGAATCTGCGGAACTGCTCTAAACTGCGGGGAAGGGTGATCGTCATGAAACAAGGCACAGCGATCATCATTGGCGCTGGCCCGGCTGGGCTTACCGCCGCCATCGAGCTGCAGCGGCAATCTGGAATCAAACCCATCGTCATCGAAGCCAGCCATGAAATCGGGGGCATCTCCCGGACTGTCTGTTACAAGGGCAACCGGATGGACATCGGCGGCCATCGGTTCTTTTCGAAGTCCGACCGCGTGATGCGCTGGTGGCTCGACCTCATGCCCCTCGAAGCCGGCGCCAATCGGGACGGGCAGCTCCGCTATCAGGGCCAGCAGCGCGACATTCCCGTTCCCGAAACGCCGCCCGAATCCGAAGACCGCGTCATGCTCATCCGCCGGCGCAAGAGCCGCATTTACTTCCTGCGCCGGTTCTTCGACTATCCCGTCTCGCTTTCGGCTGCCACCTTCAGGAATCTCGGCATCGCTCGTACCTTTCGTTGTGGCGTCAGCTACATGCGCTCGGCACTGCTGCACCAAAGAGAAGAAAAATCCCTCGAAGACTTCATCATCAACCGCTTCGGCAAAGAACTCTATCTGACCTTCTTCAAGTCTTATACAGAAAAGGTCTGGGGCGTGCCCTGCAACAAGATCAGCGCCGAATGGGGAGCACAACGCATCAAGGGACTTTCCCTCGGGGGCGTCGTGACGCATCTGCTCAAGAAGACGTTCGGCCCTAAAGCCTCAGGCGACATCGCCCAGAAGCAGACCGAAACCTCTCTCATTGAGAAGTTTCTCTACCCCAAGCTGGGCCCCGGCCAGCTGTGGGAGCACGCGGCCGGCTTGGTGCGCGCTGCCGGCGGCGAAATCCACTTCGGGACCAAGATCGACCGCATCCACCTGAACGGAAACACTGTCGTCTCCATCGAAGGCGTCAACGAAGCCGGTGAGCATGTAACCTTTGCCGGCGACTACGTTCTTTCGACAATGCCCGTCCGCGACCTCATCCGCGCCATCTCAGCCACGAGCCCGCAGCAGGTCCCGTCAGGGGTGACCGAGGTCTCCGAAGGCCTCATGTACCGCGATCTCATTACCGTCGGCTTGCTGGCCTCAAGGCTGGCCGTCAATGAGAAAGATGGCTCGCCCCTCAAGGACAATTGGATTTATATCCAGGAACCCGATGTGGCCGTGGGCCGTCTCCAGATCTTCAACAACTGGAGCCCCTCCCTTGTCGGAGCCGCCGGCAAGGTCTGGATTGGCCTGGAGTACTTCTGCAACGACACAGACGATTTGTGGAAGCTTTCCGACGAGGAGATGGCGCGTTTCGCCATTGCCGAAGTCGCCAAGATCGGGATTCTCAAAGCCGAAGATGTTGAAGACTTCCACGTTGTGCGGGTGCCTAAGGCCTATCCTGCCTATTTCGGCAGCTACGACCGATTCGACGTGATCCGCCGCTACCTCGACGGGATCCCCAATCTCCTTCTGGTTGGGCGTAACGGCATGCACAAGTACAACAACCAGGACCACTCCATGCTCACCGCGATGGCAGCGGTCGAGAATATCGTCAACGGCGTTACCGGCAAAGACAACATCTGGTCGATCAACACCGAGCAGGATTATCACGAGCAGAAAACCGATGGCCATGGATCAACGGAATCGAATCCTGCGGCACATGGGCCGACAAACCGCGGACCCCTCGACGTGGGTTGGGGCTCAATCAAGGGATAGAGTGGCCGGTTCCGGAGCGCATCGATCTCACCGAAAGAAATAGACAGCGTGCTTTGTGTTCTCGATCGGAATCCATCCCGGCGGCAAGGCAGCCGGCGCCGAGTCTGAGATCACGGCCTTCGCCCCGGTGCTCCTCAGGATGTGGAGCACCGCTTCTTTACCCTCTGGGCTCGATCTCCAGAAAGCAGATGCCGAGTCGGCGATCTCGGAATTGATGCCGCGCGGCACCTCGGACACGATCTCAACCTTCTCCAGCCGAGCCCAGTACGCATAATAGCTATTGCCAATCGAGGCCACGTGGTCACCCGGCTCTATGCCCATGGTCCGGAGCCGATCTGCCACCACCACCTGTTGCGACTGTTCAGCGCTCTTGCCATCGCTCTGAACGAGCGCGCTTAAGACCGAATAAATCACCCATAGGCCCAGCACCAGACTTGATACCCGGGTTACCTTGAGTCGTCGCTCTTCTTTTGCAATGCTCGTCGAGGCCAGCACCGCGCCCCACACCACCAACACTACTCCGCTGGTAAGTCGCGGTTCAAAGTGCACCAGTGAGTACATCGAGATGGTCGCAACGGCTGGAATCAGGGCGGGCCAGAATCTCATCAACCGCCGCCACGCTTCCCCGATCCGATCGCTTAGAAAAAACATCACCAGCGGGACGGCCGTCAAAATCCCTTCCAAAAAGAAGTAATAAAATGCCATCTTCGGCGCTTCTCTCACGAAGCCTCTGATTTCCCGCGCCGGATGTACGCTGGTGTCAAGCCCTGCATACCAATAAGACGGGTCGTACCAAACCGGGTAAGTCCCCGCAATGGGAGTGGCAAACTCGTACACCGCGGGCCAACTGAAGATCATTCTCGTCGGATGAAGCGCATCCAGATGCCCAGGCTTGCTTCCCTGCCAATGGCGGTAGGGCGGCTCCACGGAATTGTCAAGCCACCCCTGGTTCACTTTGCCCGCGTCTCCAAATGTAAAACGGTGTTGATTCCACGAGAGGGCGGCCACGAAGGGCATAGAAACCGCAAGGAAACCCAGTAGGGCTGCGCCAATGAGCCGCGTCTTTCCATTCTTCTTCCACGCGACTGCCAGCATGGTCGTCATTGCGAAGGCCGCAAACGGCAACATCACGGCCTTCGCCAGATATCCAACGCCTAGTTCGACGCCGAACAGTCCTGCGGAGGCAGTGCCCATGCGCCCGCCGGCGAACCGCAGCATCATTCCGGATGCTACATACACCAAAGCCGCCACAAGCAGGTCCGGCGTCACTTGTTCCACCGAGTCGACCCCGAAGTGTATTCCCAAGAATGCCAGGTAACCCAGAACCCATACATATGGCTCTGAGGCTCCCGTCCACGTTTTGTCGTTCCGGTATGCCAGCAATTCCCGCCAGAAGAACTCAAAGCAGAAAAGCGTCGCCACGAAGATTGCGAAATTCAGCAGATGCACCTCGGGAAACTCCCAGCGCATCGATGGCCTCGTCACCAGAAACAGCAACCCCGTCAGCCAGCTATAAAGCGGTGACCAATAAGAATTGAGCGCGGAGTGCCAGTTGCCTTTCCAGTACAGGTCGCCCATGTCCAAATAGGAGATGCCGTCGGGGTTCATGCTGTATCTGCAAACCCAAAAATCGATGAGTGCCAGCGCGGCGATGGCGCAGCGAAAACCTCGCTGAACCAAAACCACGCTGTGTTGTTCGTCTCGTGGCGTAAGCCGGAATCTCCTTTTTTCAGCGTTGAGTCTCCGCAATTTTAGCCCCAAAGCCGGCGATAAATCCGTGTTTGCCAAAGAGGTAACCGCGCAGTGACTTTTGTCATGTACACAAAGCTCTTCTGGGGCGCGATGATGATTGGACCGGCAGCAACTGCAGCAGGTTTGATGGCTTGACGGCATGGCCTGGAGTTTCCGGCCCGGTCGATTCGAATACGCGGTCTGAAAAATTCAACGCAGCCGGGCCCTAGAGAGCGGCACAGTTGCCCGCTCTGAAGATACAAAGCAGCAGATTCTTCCTAATTCTCCCGATTGATGCGTTTCAACCGATCGTTTTTCAGCCGACCTCGAACCTTGGGGAGGCGGAAGGGTTGCGCATGGATCGACCCGAGACTGGCAGCAGGAAGAACCCCGGCGTGCTTGAGCTCAGCCTGTCGCACGCCGAATTCTTCATCGCCATCTTGTTGCTTGTGGCCAGTGTATGGATGATCGGCTGCATCAAGCCCTATCCGGCCATCCATCAGCCCCCTGCGCCGGTGATTTCGTCCTTTTCGGCAAGCCCCGAGGCGATCACCGCGGGCACAAGCACCACCTTGAGCTGGGTGACATCGGGGGCGACGAGCATCAGCGTCTCTCCGGGACCCTTTTCGTCGACCTCGGCGAGTGGATCGATGAACTTGAGTCCGACCGCGACCACCACCTATACCATCACGGCGACCAACAGCACCGGCACAACCACGGCCACGGCTACCGTCACGGTGACCCAGCCAAGCCTGCCCGCGATCAGCTCGTTCACGGCGAGTCCCACAGGCATCACATTGGGCGGCACGAGCACGCTCAACTGGACGACATCCGGCGCGGCAAGCCTTACCATCAGTCCGGGAAACATCACACCCTCCTCGGCCAGCGGCTCGACGGGAGTCAGTCCGGAGGAAACCACGACGTACGTGCTCACCGCGACCAACGCCGCCGGCTCGGTGACGGCCTCGGCGCAGGTGGTGGTCTCAGCAGCCGCGCTGCCCGTGATCAGCTCGTTCACTGCCAATCCCACGAGCATCAACCCGGGTTCGAGCAGCACGCTCACCTGGTCGACCTCAGGAGCAACCGGCATCGCCATCACTCCTGGGACGTTTACTTCAACTTTGGCGAGCGGATCGACGTCCGTGAGCCCCTCTGCAACCACGACCTACACGCTGAAAGCAACCAACGCAACCGGAAACAACACAGCGACAGCGAAGGTTGTCGTAGCGGCGGCGGGCGGGCAACTCACGATCACCACCACCACGTGCCCGGGCGGCACGCAAAACTCCGGCTACCGATGCACGATCACAGCGACTGGAGGCACGCCTCCCTATACCTTCAGCGTAAGCACAAATCCCAACTACCCTCCGTTGCCAGAAGGCATGACGCTCGATCCCACGACGGGCGTAATTTCGAGTGCGGTCATTGGCGGCCAGGGAACTTACCAGCCGGATATTGTGGTCACGGACTCGGCAAGCGCGCAGGCGACCGAGCAGATCACCTTCGCCATCAACGGCAGCAGTTCGTTCATGGCCAACATCTTTCCCACCGACTCGATCTTCCACCATCGCGTGGATGCAGCATCGACGGGGCTTCCGGTGGACACTTCCCCGGCGGCGCCGATTTACAGCTCCTACCAGCCCGAGACGATTAAGCCGTTTTTTGGCGGCGACGCTTATGCGAATTTTCCGAACGGGATCCCAGCCATCGAGGTTCCATATAACCAGGCGGACGTCGCAGTTTCGACAACGGTGTACCAGTCGTATTTCACCTCGGGGCCGATTCCGCCCTACGCTCCGGTGGAAGGCACCAGCAACTCAACCGGCGACCGGCATGTGCTGGTCTACCTTGAGGCGGGCGGCGGCAACAATCCGGCGCTTTATGAGATGTGGCAAGGCATCTACCAGGGCGGCCCGTGGACGGATTCCTCGAACGCCCTCTGGCCCAACGTGGATGGCGACAATTTGACCACCCAGGGTGAAGGAACCTCGGATGCCGCGGGATTGCCGGTGGCGCCGCTGCTGGTGAATGCCGATGAGGTGATTGGTTCGGGAACCCCGACCACGCCGAATGGCACGGTGCAGCATCCCATCCGCTTTACGCTCAACCATATGTTGAATTACTGGGTGTGGCCGGCAACGGAGACCGCTGGCGTGGGCAGTTGCACTCAAGGCGGCAATCCAATTTCGGTGGAGTCGGAGATCTCCGAGGCCACTCCGCCGGCAACTTGCACCATGACAGGTCCAGCGGGTGAGATCTACCGGTTGCAGGCTTCCGTGCCCACTCCCGCGTGCGCCGCGACCAGCCCACAGGCAGCGATCATCATCACCGGATTCCGGAACTACGGAATTATTCTGGCTGACAACGGCGACAGTGGCGGGCTGATCGGCACGCCCGATGCGCGCTGGAACGACGCCGATCTCGCCTGCCTGACCGGCCTGACGCTTTCGGACTTCGAGCCCGTCAACGTCTCAAGCCTGATGGTGAATAACGACAGCGGGCAAACGCAGTAGGAAACCGAGCGAGCGCCCTTGCGTCCGAAAATGAACCTCAAACGCGAGGGCGCCGCGAGGGATTGCTAAGCGCTGTACTGGCCGCCGAGCGCCGCTGTCTGGGGCATTCCCTTGAGCTCGGCTTCTTTCGTGACAGCCAGGGCCTCGGGGTCGGATACGAAGCTCTGCCAGCCCTTTTCATCCCAGTCGAAGACAACCCAGACCCGGTCGGTTTCATTGGGATCGTGGAAGACAAGCGCGCCTTTGGACCCGTGCTGCTTTCGCTTCTCAGCGCCCTTGGTTGAGAAAACTTCGAGGAAGCGGTCGAAATCTTCGACTGTCGCCGTTACGAGCATCATCTCTTTTCTCCTTGCGAAATGTGATGCTTTTCCCCGTGTCTTCGTTTCAAACTCAGGCGGCGAGAACCTTTTCGGCATCTTTCTCACCGACCATTCGCTTCTTGGGATCGATGATCCCCAGGCTCTTCACGACGTTGAAGACGCCGTTCTTAGCCTGCGCAATGTACACGTTCATGCGGGCGTGATGCTGGCCGGGCATCATTTCAGCCGGATCGCCGATCGGCTGTTCATTGCTCCCAAGACCGCCGATCACCACATTCAGCACATCTACAACAAAATCGCCGTCAGCACGCGCGCCGCCGCGGCTCTCTGGGCCATGCAGAACGCAATCGTTCAGTGAGCGTGCGCCTTCCTAAGGGATCAATGCGACGGCGGCACATACTCCTTCGGCAGCGCGGAACCTTCGCCGAAAAAGAACTGCTCCATCTGCTCGACCAGAAACTGCTGGGCCTGGGGTGTCCAAGGCTGAAGGCGGTACTCGTTCAGCAACATCTTCTGGTGGTTGACCCACTCATCCCACGCTGCCTTGGAGACGTTCTTATAGATTTTCTGGCCAAACTCCGAATCGAAGGGCGGCTCGTCCAGGCCCTCCATCTCCTTCTTGTTGCGAACGCAAAAGACCATGTGCGCCATTCCCGATTACTCCCACCAGTCATTGTAGAGGACACAGGCGCGCGCGATCCCGCGACGCCGCAGCCGTCGCAAGCTGCGTTTTCTCTTGACAATAAGGGGCGCGGGGGTTTGTTCTATGTCAACCCAGCTTTCATGCGCCGAGGCCGTACGGCCCCGAAACTCCCCTTCTGTACCGACTGGCGCTTAAGTAAGGCAGTTCTCCCCGACAACGCCTCATCTCGGATCTCGAAAGGAGCAGTAATGGCAGATTCCAACACAACACCAGCGACTTCTGGACTCTCAGACAACGCCGCCGGGGCTATTGCCTACCTCACCATCATCCCGGCGATCATTTTCCTGCTTATCGAGCCATTCAACAAGAATTCGTTTGTCCGGTTCCACTCGTTTCAGTGTCTCTTCCTGTGCGGCGTTGCGATCGTGGTGGACATTGCCTTCGGCATCCTGTTGGCGATTGTCGGCATGATCTTCCCGTTGGCGTTTCTGGGCGTCTTCCTTTGGCCGCTTTTGGGCCTGTTCTGGATCTGTGTTGTGATTTTGTGCATCATTAACGCCTACCAGGGCAAACGCTTCAGCCTGCCGATTATCGGTCCGCTCGCCGCGAAGCAGGCCGGCGCGTAAGAACAAATTCTCGCGGTTTGGGGCCCGGCGTGACGCCGGGTCTCAACGCCTGCGGCTCCTTTTCGTTCGCCGTCTGGCCGATTTCTCAACGGCCTGCGTGCGCTTTTCCTTTTTAGGCTTTGGTTTGGCCTTGGGGCTGGCGCGCCCCGTCAGCTTCAATTCCTCTTCGACCAGCGCAAACTGCAGCTTGCGCTCCTGCGCGAGCACGCGATCGAGGATCACCTCGACGCGGTCGCCAGCGCGGAATCGGCGGCCGCTGCGCTCGCCGACGATTTCGTGCGTATTCTCGTGCCAGATGAAGCGCTCGCTGCGTAGCGTATCGATGGGCACGAGGCCCTCGACGAATAGGTCGGTCAGCTCGACAAAAAGGCCGTACTTGGTGGGATTGAGCACCAGCGCCGCGAACTCGTCGCCCGCGCGGTCCCGCATGAAACGCACCTTCTTCCACTCGATCAGCTCGCGCTCTGAGTCGGCGGCACGGCGTTCGGCCTGGCTCGATTCGTCGGCGATCTGGGCAAGCTCGGGCTCGGGGATCGGCGCCGGAATGAGGCTCGGGTTCAGCGCTTGGGGAGTGGAGGTGCCCCACCCTCGGCGCGCTCCTGTTTTTGCGCCTAGGGTGGGAGCCTTGCCATCGTGCGGATGCGTCCAGGGAGAATCGAGCCGGCCCTCGGCAATGGTTCCTTTGCCCGAGACGCCGGCCCGCAGGAGCGATTTCGCGATGCGGTGAACGACGAGGTCGGGATAGCGGCGGATGGGCGAAGTGAAGTGGGTGTAGGTGGGCGCGGCCAGGGCAAAGTGGCCCTCGTTCACTTCGGAGTAGCGTGCCTGGCTCAGCGAGCGCAGCATCAGATAGCTGAGGATGCGCTCCTCCGGCTTGCCCTCAATGCGCGCGGCGAGCTTCTGATACATGCGCGGCGTGACCGCGATGTCTTCAGGCACCTCGTGCTGCCGGGGGTTGCGGCCCTGGCCGCGCGATTCGCGGCGTTCTCCGCGGGTCACTAAGCGCTTCACGGGCAGCGGCCCCAGACCAAGCGAATAGCCGAACGAGGCAGCCAGCTCTTCAAACTGGATCACACGCCGGGGATCGGGCTTCTCATGGATGCGGTAGAGCGAGGGCACGCCGAGATCCTCGATCCAGGTGGCCACGCACTCATTGGCCGCGAGCATGAACTCCTCGATGAGCCGGTTGGCCCAGGTGCGCTCCGAGCGCGTAATGCCACGCATCACGCCGTGCTCATCGAATTCGATCACCGGCTCCGGCAAGTCAAAATCGATCGACCCGCGTTCTTCCCGCCGCTGGTTCATCAGGACGGCAAGACACTTCATCAGCTCGAAGTTCTCCACCAGCGGCGCGTATTCCTCGCGTGTCACCGGATCGTCATCGAGGATTGCGGAAACCGCGGTGTAGGTCATCCGTTCCGCCGAACGGATGACCCCTTCCGTAATCTCATAGCTCTGGATACGGCCGGCGGCATCGAGCTGCATGATGCAGCTGAGCACCAGCCGGTCCTCATGGGGGCGCAGGCTGCAGATGTCGGTCGAGAGCTCCTGCGGCAGCATGGGGACGGCGCGGTCAGGAAAATAGACGCTGGTGCCGCGTAGGCGCGCTTCCAGGTCGAGCGCCGAGCCGGGCAAAACGTACTGGGCCACGTCGGCGATATGCACCTGCAACTCGTAGCCACCCCCCGGGCGCTCGGTGACCAAAACCGCATCGTCGAAGTCGCGGGCCGTTTCGCCATCGATGGTGACGATGGGTAGGCCGCGAAAATCCCTACGGCGGGCCACTTCAGCCTGGTCGAGGTGCGCAACCTGACGGGCTTCGGCCAGCACGCTATCCGAGAAAATCCGCGGAAGCTGGTGCTTGCGGATCATCATCTCCACATCGACCCCAAAGTCATCGGGAGAACCGAGAATTTCAATGACCCTGCCAACCGGAGGACGCGTGGTAGTTGGCCAGCTGGTGATCTCCACGTCGACCACCACTCCGTCCAAGCTTTCGGGTTGGGGACGGGGATGTGCCTCGGCGCCCAAAACGCGATGCGGCGTAGCCGCGGATGCCGCCGGCATCTCCTCACTGCGGGGAATCAGGATCGGTTGGGTCATGCGGTCGTCGAAGGGAATCACGACATTGCCCTGGCCGCGGTCAGCTCGACCCAAGCGAAACGTACCGACCACCGTGGGGTTACGGCGTTCGAGAATCCGCAAAACCCGGCCGGACCACCGCCCATCGGCTTTGGGAGGGTCAACCTCGACTAGCACCTGGTCGCCCTGCATGGCGCCGCCGAGCTCGCCGGGCGGGATAAAGACGTCTTCTTCGATACCTGAAGCGCCCGCCTCAGCCGATTTTCGGTTCGGCCGCACGAAGCCGTATCCATCGCGATGCAGGTCGAGCCGGCCGGCGATGAGGCTATCGCGATTCCCTGCCCCGCGCGACTCGGCCTGCCGCGGAATGCTCCACTGCTCTCGGTCGAGCTGCGTAAGCTGCCCCCGGACGGTGAGGCGCGCCAGTTGCTCCAGCAGCAGACGCCGCTCGCGGCCGCCACCCAGGCCCAGCTCGCGGACCAGTTGCTTATAGCCGGTCTTCCTGCCGGGCGAAGCCGCGATGCGGGCGAGCAGTTCGCGATCAGTCATAGCCAACCTCAAAAGAAGTCATCCAGCAGCGGCAACATTCCCACCAGCCTTCACCATTCTGTAATTTTCGGTTTTGCCCTGAGCGCCAGGGAAGGAGTATCGTCTCAATTAACTGTACGTTTCTCAAGTAACGTATCAGTTCGTTGATTGTGGCATAGTTCGTCATAGAATATGGATCAGCGACCTGGGTTCACGGGCTGTGTGGGACAGAAATCCTGCAGAGCCGTCCAGGATTTTTTGAAAGAAGAAGCAACCCGGGCGAGCGTCGATCGCAGTTTGGGTTCGCGCCATTGGCCATTGCCTTGGCATCCCCTCGTCCCACTGGGACAGAAAAGGAACTACCTTGACCGCTATGTGGAAACCAAGCCAATCCGAACCCCAAAACACCTCCTCCAACCCGGAACCGATGCGTCCGGCTCCCGTCGCGCCCAGTCACGACGCTTCAAGCCGCACAGGGGTTGCGGCAAATGACCAGGCGGTGATCGGCAAAGGCCTCTTCGTGAAGGGCGAGGTCTCGGGCACCGAGTCGCTCTATATCGACGGCAAGGTGGAAGGATCGATCAGCCTCCCCGGCAACCGCGTGACCATCGGCCGCAATGGCCAAGTGAGTGCGAACATCACAGCGCGCGAAGTGGTAGTGCTAGGCAAAGTACGCGGCAACGTGACCGCCACCGATCGCGTTGACATCCGCGCCGAGGGAGCCCTCAGCGGCGACGTGGCCGCGGCGCGCATCAGCATCGAAGACGGTGCGTTCTTCAAGGGAGGCATCGATATTCGCAAGCCCGACGGCAAGCCGGCGACGGCTCCGGTTGGCGCCGTGAACTCCGTGCCCGCCCCGGCCATCCAGGAAGCACACAAGCCGGTCACGGTTTAGCCGACCGATCCCCGTCGGTGCGCGGCTGTATTCACGCCATGAGCCAAGCGCCCCGGCATACGCCGGGGCGCTTGTGTGTCTTTAGGCGAAGTCCGCTTCGGACTTCTGGCGCCCTCATTCTCAGGCCAGGCGGAGTTTTTTCATCACGGCCCCGGGCAGGGCGGACCCGGCTCGCTCCAGAACCATTTTCGCTATGACCATCCAGAGCAGCGTGCCTGCGCTGACGATCGCCGCATCGTTCCAGCGAGCGTGATGAAGCCAGGCCGCAGAGAAGAGATGCAGGCTGGCGTGGCGCAATCCCCATGCCGCCAGCCACGCAACGGAGCCACTAGCAACGGCAGCCAGCCAGCAGCGGCCCATCTCCTTGTAATCGAGGTTCGCCAGGGAGACGATATGGCGCTGATGCAGCAGCGCTGCAATGGTCAGTGTTTGCAAGGCAATCCCGATGTTCGAGGCCAGTGCCAGGCCGGTCATCCCCAGCGTGTGGTCGAGCGATGCGTAAATTGGCAGCGAAACCAGCGTGACGACGGTGCTGGCAACCATGGGCACCAGGGTGTTTCCAGCAGCATAAAAGGCGCGCGCATAGACGGCCTGTGCCGACCACAGGAACAACGAGACGGAAAAGATGGCGAAGTAGAAGGCGCACTGGCGCGAATCTGACGCGGAAAAGCGCCCACCGGTCATCACCAAGTCGATGGCGGGCCAGCCCAAGGCAATCATGTACGATGCCGCCAGCAAACCGAGCGACACGACCCGCGAAACCGAGTCGGACACATGGGCAGCGAACTCGTAGCGGCGGTTGCTGGTCCAGAGGCTGGCGAAGAATGGCATCGACGCCGCTGCGGCAGCCTGTGCCAGCATCGACATGGGCGCGGAAAAAAACTGCTTCGCATAATTGAACAGCGTGACCGCGCCGCCGACCGCTGAAGCAAAGTGGCCGATGATCCAGTTGTCGGCAGTGACCAGCGAAATGCCGGCCATGAGCGGCAGGGACAGGCGAACCCACTCGCGAAAGCCCTCGTCGCGCCAATCGAGGATGGCGCGGTAGCGCACCCCGGCGCGGCGGGCGAAGAGCGCGTTGAGCAAGAACGGACCGGCGAAGGCTCCGGCCACCGTGCCAATGGCCAGCGACGAAACGCCGCTGTGCTTCATCAGCACCACGCCGCCAACGATGGTGCCGAGCCCGTAAATCAGCGGGGACACGGCCTGGACGCTGAACTGCTTGCGCACCAGCAAGACTGCGCCGAAGATTCCGCCGGCAAAGAAGCAGAGCTGCGCGGGCAGCAGAATACGCGTAAGAAGCACGCAGACTGCGGCTTTTTTCGGATCGAATCCGCTGAACCACCAGCGCACATACCAGGGCGCAAAGACCTCGGCGAGAACAATCGCCGCACCCAGTACCAGGTACATGGTGGTGAGAATGACAGAGAGCGAGCGCTCGCCGTCGGCCTCGCGCCCCGCTTCGCGATAGCGTGTGAGGATGGTTACAAAGGTAATGGAAGCCGCGCCGCCGACGAGAAAGTAAGAAATCATGTCGGGCAGGACAAAAGCGGCGTTGAAGGCATCGGCCTGCATACCGCTCCCCAGCAGCCACGCGATATATTTCACGCGCACCAGCCCGATGATGCGCGATAAAAAGGTAGAGACCATGAGCAGCACGGTGGCGGAAAAAATGCTGTGCTTGTGCGAAGGCTGAAGGAGGCTCAGTCCGCGCGCCCACCACGGGCGCGGCGGGTTCGCAGGTTCCGCGCTGGCCGCAAAGAGCGGCTGTTGGGAATCCTGGCCTGAGGGCTCGCTGGTCACTGCTGTCGATTCTACCGGGATGCATCTATCTCGACACATATAACCCGTTCGATGTACACACCCCAAGCACCGGCCCGCGTATTCTGTTCCCCATGAAGCACTTCTTGCGGCTTTTTCCCGCTCTCGGAGCGATTTATCTGCTGGCGGCGAGTGCGCCGGGCCAAACCATCCACGGACGCGGCGGAATTAAGCTTCCCTCACCACCGCAGGCGCAGACCATACCGGTCAAAGACGACTACTTCGGGACCACCGTCGTCGACAACTACCGCTGGCTCGAGGACGCCAACAGCCCCGAAACCAAGGCCTTCATCGACCTGCAGAATGCCTACACCGAGTTGTATCTGAAGCAGGCGCGCATTCGGCCCCAGATTGCCGACGACCTGGATGCGCTGGAACACGTTACCAACTGGACCGAGCCCTTCCAGCGCGGCAGCGACCTCTTCTTTGAAAAAACCCTTGCCGGCGAAGACCAGGCGTCGATCTATGTTCGCCATGGTTGGGCGGAAAAGGACAAGCGCCTGATCGATCCGGCGCAGTTCAGCCGCAACCCGAATACTTCGGTCGATCTGGCGGACGTGTCGCGCGACGGAACGCTGGTGGCTTACCAGGTTCGCGAGGGCGGAGCCGACGAGACGACGGTGCACGTCTACAACGTGAGGTCCAACAAAACGCTCGAGGACGAGTTGCCCGCCGCGGTCTACTACTCAGTGAACTTTACCCCCGATGGCTCGGGCCTGATTTACTCGCGCACCAACGAAAAGGGTTCTTTGGTCTTCGAGCATGTGCTGGGCACCCGGAATTCGCAGGACAAGCTGATCTTCGGCAATGAATTTCGCGGCGAAAAACTCGGGCCCCTCGATCTCATCCAAGCTGGCCTGACCGACGATTACCGTTATCTGGTGGTTGAGATCGACCGCGGTATCCCAGCCAAGCGCGTCGACATTGTCTATCGCGACCTGACTAAACCCGGCTCGTACTTCGACATCCTCATCTGGGGCGTGGACTCGCGCTTCTCCGCCGCCTGGTACAAGGGTGCCTGGTACGTGAAGACGGATTACAAGTCCCCAAATGGGCGAATCATGAAGGCCGATCCAGGCGTCATGCCTGATGCCTGGGGCACTGTGATTCCCGAAGGCCCCGACGCTATCGATTCCTTCAGTCTTGTCGGCGGCAAGATCTACGTTAAGCGGCTGAAAGATGTGCAGACTGTCATTTCGTCATACACGCTCGACGGTAAACCCGCAGGAGACGTTTCTCTTGACGGCATCGGCTCGGCGGGTAACATTTCCGGCCGGGCAACCGATCGCTACGGCTTTTTCAGCTTTGAATCGTTCATAGTGCCGCCGATCATCTATCGGCTCGACACGCAAACCGGAAAGCGCGAAGTCTTCGCGCAACCTAAGGTGCCCTTCGATTCGAGCCAATATGAGCTGAAACAGGTGTTCTACACCTCGAAAGACGGCACGCGGGTTCCCATGTTCATCGCCGGAAAAAAGGGACTGAAACAGGATGGAACGGAGCGACTGTTGATGACCGGCTACGGCGGCTTCGATGTGGGCATGGTCCCCGAGTGGAAGCCGGCGTGGGCATGGTGGATTCAGCAGGGCGGATGGTTTGCTCTGCCCAACCTTCGCGGAGGCGACGAGTACGGCGAACATTGGCACGAGCAGGCGATGTTTGAGAAAAAGCAGAATGTCTTCGATGACTGGTTCGCAGCTGCTGACTATCTGATCGCGAACAAGTACACCTCGCCGGAGCACTTCGCATTGCGCGGCCGGTCGAACGGCGGCTTACTGATGGGCGCGTCGATTACCCAACGGCCCGATCTGTTTTCAGCCGTATGGTGCGGTTACCCGCTTCTCGATATGCTGCGCTACCAGAAATTCGAACAGGGAGCACACTGGGTCACCGAGTACGGCTCAGCCGATAAGGAAAATCAGTTTCGATATCTGCTGAAATACTCGCCCTACCAGAATGCGAAAGCAGGGGCAAAGTATCCGGCAGTGTTTTTCTGGACGGGATCGAGCGATACGCGCGTCGATCCCCTCCACGCGCGCAAGATGACGGCGCTCTTGCAGGCCGATTCGGCAAGCGATCGGCCCGTTCTGCTGCACTACAGTCTCGCGGGCGGTCATTCATCCGGGGTGAGCGTGCAGCAGGATATCCAGGACGATACAGATGAGCTGACCTTCTTGTGGACTGAAACAGGACAAGTGAACACACAGAAATGACCTCACTCTAATGAATATCGGGCTTTCCCTCTGCTCAAAGGGGAATTGTCTTCTTGCCCCCTCATGACCTTTCCGCCTTTTCCGATAAGCAAACTGGAGTGCAATAACCTGCCGGCTCCATGTGCGCGATGAAAGAGTGAGATGTGCTCGCCACAACCGGTGCGAAGGGCATCAACAAGCCGAACAACCAAGCACAACGCATGCGCTTCGCTCCAACTTGTCGATGTGCGCGAATGCCGGAACGGTGTGAGTCCGAAGTATGATTCTGCAAGCTGAACCCGAGACCGCAAAGTTCGATGAGCAGCAGGAAGACGCACGGCTTGCCGCGTTGGCGTCGACGGGGATTCTCGATACGGAATCTGAGCCGAGCTTCGACGCCGTTACCCGTCTGACCGCTGAGTATTTCAAGGCTGACACAGTTCTGCTTGGCTTTGCCGACGAAAGCCGCGTGTGGATCAAGTCTTATTGGGGCGAACCGGTGCGCGAACTGCCGCGCAGCGGTTCGATCTTCGACATGATTTTGGCTGAAGATGGCCCAATCGTTGTCACCAATATCGACGACGATCCGAATTTTCAAGGGCGCCATTGGCCGTTGCGGCGCATCGACCCGATCTCGTTTGCGGCTGTTCCGGTGCGCTCACCCGATGGCAAGGTCCTGGGCGGCCTGGCAATTTATTCCTGTCTGCCGCGCCGGCCCATGGCAGTCAGCGAATTGCATATGTTGGAAAGCCTGGCGGAGCTGGTGTCGAGCCAACTCGAGTTGCGCCGGCTCCGAAAAGTGTTTCAGGGGAACACCAAGTCTCTGCGGGCCGCCCCCAAATCTTCCCCAGGCATCTGGCCGGATAAGTCGGACCTTCGCGTGGCTTTGGAGAAGCGTCAGTTTGTGCTCCATTACCAGCCAGAGGTCGAACTGGCTACGCGCAAAATCATCGGCCTGGAGGCCTTGATTCGCTGGCAACATCCGGAGCGGGGACTGATTCCGCCCATGGATTTCATACCAGCCGCCGAAGAAAGCGGGATGATCCTGTCCATCGGGGACTGGGGTTTGGCCGAGGCCTGCCGGCAGATTCACCAATGGAGTAACGAGGATTCCGCTCACAGCTCGCTGCGCGTCTGTGTCAACCTCTCGGCACGCCAATTCACGCGCCGAGGCCTCGCCGATCACGTAGAAGCCCTGTTGCGGCGCTCCGGCGTCAGTAGCCGGCAGCTCGGCTTGGAGATGACGGAATCCAGCCTGGTTCCGAATGCAGGCGCCGCGATGGAAGTCCTCAGCAGCCTTCGCCGCCTCGGCGTATCGCTGCTAGTTGACGACTTCGGCACCGGATACAGCTCGCTCCACCAACTGCATGCATTCCCCTTCGATGTCCTCAAGATCGACCGCTCGTTTGTGACGCGCATGACTGAGGGCGAACAGCCGTTGCACATTGTGCGGACCATCGTCGACCTGGCCCGGGTGCTGGGAATGGATGTTGTGGCAGAGGGAATTGAAACCCGCGAGCAAGATGCGCTCTTGCGGAACCTGGGCTGCCGATTCGGCCAGGGCTTCCTCTTCTCCCGGCCTTTGCCCTCTGAGAAGATCGGCCGGATGCTACGCTTGCCGGGGCGCATCCTTCCGGAGCCCCAACTAGTCCCAACCGAATAGATTCGAGGCGGGCTGCGCCGGATGATTCGTTCTTGTCTAGGGGCCGACACGCAAAGTCCCATCTCGGGATTCCCACGCTGCCAGTGACCTTATTGGACCTGTAGCGTTTCCGGATCGAGTTTCCCTTCATTCGCCCGCGAAGCAACGCGATACACTCCACGCCATGGAACAGGGTGCTGTATCTTCGCCTCTCCATGCTTCGACTGGTTTTGCTGGGTTGCTGGCATCGCTCACTTCCTCTGCCGCCGGAGCCGATGACCACGCCCCATCTTGGGATGACAGCGCTTTGGACGATGATGTCGTCTCGCTCAGCTCCGGCGGCACGCACGGCAATTATGCGCGGTGCCGGCTGGGAACATGCGGCGATTGGCCGGAGTCGCAAAACGATGAGGCAGATCGCGACGATGGGGAAAGGCCGTTCGAATCGGCAACCAGCCGCGATCTGCGGACCGCGAGCATCACGATCTGGATGACAAAAACCGAGCGTGCGCGCATGCGCCGGCGAGCAACAGAGTCGGGGATGACGATCTCAGCCTACCTGCGCTCCTGCGCGCTTGAAGCTGAATTGCTGCGCGAGCAGGTAAAGGCAGCGCTGGCGGCACTGAAATCGGCGGCGAAGACCGAAACTGCAGCCGTACCCGCGCGACGACCGTGGTGGGGATGCCTTGGGAGGATCAGGAAACGGAAAAAGTGACAGGAAGCGAGCAACCAGCGCGCGCCCTCAAAGCTCACCATCGAGCGCAACCAGCAAGCGAGGCCGGCTCCCTGGTCGGTTTGCCTCACGCTGCTGCCAGCCTTTCAAAACGGCTGCGAACTGCACCGCAATGGGAACGATCATGATCTTCACCATCTCGCCCACGTAGACGAGCGCGGACGTGTGGGTCAAGCCTCCGAGCGTCGTGCTTTGCTGCGCGCCCAGCGCGAACTGTGTGAGCATGGCCGCGGTCGAAACCAGCCATAGGGGAAGCATGGTCCACTGGCGGCGCTTGAGGGCAATGCCATAGGCCGGAATGATCAGCAGCAGCAGGGTGTACCGAAGACCCATCAAAGCCAGCATGAACGACTGAGCCTCCGCGCTCTGTCTATAGCCTGCCCCCTCGGCCCTAAGGGAAACATATAGAAAACCTGGGTCTGCGCATAAAGATCGAGCTGAGATCGTCATATTTTCGGAGCTAGACAGTACCCCAAGCTTTGCGCAGCACTTCTCCGAATGTTTTGGGAACCCTGCACCTGCCCGATCTTTTGACGGAAAGAACGACTGTCTTTACGATGGCGAAGTGTCCGAGAACCATCTGGGTTCCCAAATGCCGTTTCGACCAAGCGTACAGTTTTTCTGTATGTCAGAAGTACCTGGATGACGTTGTCTTGATCGACGACGACGAAATGAGAGCCACGATGAAGATTCTTTTTGAAGATTTGAAACTCGCTGTAGAGCCCGCGGGCGCTGCCGCTACAGCAGCGTTGCTGGGGCCCCTGAAAGAACGTTGCAAGGGCCTAAAAGTGGGGATAATCGTTTGCGGCGCAAATATCGATACAGAGACTTTTTGCTCTCTAGTGAGCTAGCAGCGACCCGCGCCGTTGCTGCCTCGCTCGCCGGTCCCGACTCTCTTTCCCTTGTTCCCCCGGCCCCTCGTTCCCTGTGTTATTCCACTTCCAGCACCAAGCACTTGAGGTATTCGGTCTCGGGCAAATTGAGCACCACGGGATGGTCAGGCGCTGCGCCTCGGCGCTCCATTAGCCGCACGCGCCGTTGCGCGTCGGCTGCCGCAGCCGCAACTGCGCCTTCGAGATCGGCCCAGCCGATGTGGTGCGAGCAGGAGAAGGTGATCAGCAAGCCGGCGGGACGAATCATCTTGAGCGCGCGCAGATTGAGCTCCTTGTAGCCACGCAGAGCGCCCTCCACTGCGCGCTTGGTCTTTGCAAAGGCCGGGGGATCGAGAACGATGGCATCGAAAACTTCGCCTGCCTGCGACCAGTCGCGCAGAATCGCGAAAGCGTCGGCTTCGATCCAGTCGACCTCGGCATCGATTTGCGGAGCATTGGCCTGCAGGTTTTGTTCGGCAACCTCAAGCGAGGCCCGCGAAGCGTCAATGCCCGTGACCCGCCGGCAGACCTGCGCCAGATGCAGCGCAAAGCCGCCCTGGTAGCAGCAGACATCCAGCGCCCTGCCCTGAAAGCCCGTGTTCGTCGCGCCTATCGCGCGCACCCACTCCCTCGCGGAAGCATAGTTGGTGCGCTGATCGAGAAATGCGCCGGTTTTCTGGCCCGCGTCGGGGTCGTAGTGGAAGGCGAGTCCATTGAGATGGAATTGCACCGCAGCCGCGGCGGGTTTCTTTTTGGCGAGCCACAACGGCTGGTTTCCCGGTGCGGGCAGGCCCTCCATCTCGCGGATGCGCGGATCAGGCCGCTCGAAAATCGCCAGGGGCGCCATTTCTTCGCGAAGGACCCGCACGCAGGTTTCTCGCACGCCTGCAGCGTACAGCCCTTTCGTCAGAAGTTGCAGAATGACAAACTCGCCGTATTTATCCGCGATGATGCCGGGCAGCTCATCGGCCTCGCTGAAACACAGGCGGCATGCATCATTTTCGTCATCGAGCATTGGCTTGCGGCGCGCGATCGCGGCACGCAAGCGCGACTCGAGTAATTTCAGCCATGTGTCTTTATCGAGCGGTTCTCGGGACACCAGGCGCAGAGCAATCTGCGATGAAGGGCTGTAAAGCGCCGTACCCAGAAAGAGGCCGCGGTTGTCGGTTAGTGAAAGCAGCGCAGGCGGATCCTCATCTCCTCCTGCGACGGTGAGCGACTGCACGTCGGATGCGTATACCCAGAGATGTCCCGCGCGCAACCGCTCGGAGGCGCGGTGCGACACCGTGGCGCTCGGCAATTCGACGGGGCGCGCTTCCGGCAGCGCAGTCCGCGCCGCGGTTTGCGGCCGGCGATTCGAAGCGGGTCCCTTATCGGCAGCCCCATCAACTGCCTTCGTTTCTGTCTTACGCGATCTTGCCATCTCCCAAGCCTATTACGGCCTGCTTCGCTGGCAAAAGGCGTGCCTGCACTACTTCACCTGAAGCGACTGAAGATAGCGGCTCAAATTGGAAACTCTGAGCGCCCTCATTTCAGGCTGGGGAGCGCTAACGTCCATCCTGGTCAGAACCGGGCCCCACACCGGCATCTCAGCCGTTCTGTGGGCTGCCGCCTCTTCGCCGAACTGCAGCACTGCATGCACGCGTTCCGCGGGGAACCTGCCGCCGTTGTTCCGGCTCAAAACGGACAAATCGGCGGGCTGCCTCTTCAAGGCCGGGGCCACCGGGCCGTTTCCTTTGCCGTCCATGCCATGGCATGAGGCGCAATAGCTCGCGTACATCTGCCTGCCGTCGTTGGCGGCGGTTCTGCCGACGGGCACGACCACGCTGCCCGCGAATTGATCCGCATATCCGATGCCGGCGGCAACAGCCGCAGCCATGACAAGAAAAATAAGGTTTTTCATCGTATTTCCTCTAACTTCCACACTGAGCAGAGCAATTAAGCGCCTTTTTTGCACAGCGGAAAGTGACGGGAAACACACTGGACTGTTGTTTAGGTTACCTACGTGCTGCGATGAGGCCAGCGTTCGCTCGCCCCGCGAAGATCAACGCTGACTAAACGCAAGCGGCCTATAATGAAGCATGGCGTCAGTCCGGCAACCGATCCCGTCTCAGGTTGCTGCTCCCGAGGCTCCGGTGGAGAAGGCGCGGCCGTCCGTCCCCAAACCAGAGACCAAGCCTACCCAAACTCCTATCGGGGAGCGCTTTGAAGCCCTCCTTCGCCAGGTCCGGACCAACCGCCAAAACGAAGACACCTCATTGATTCGAAAGGCATGGGAGTTCTGTGTTGCGCATCATGAGGGCCAGACGCGCTTGAGCGGCGAGCCCTACATTATCCATCCCCTCCAGGTTGCTGAAGTCCTGGCAGAGATGAAGTTGGATTCGACCGCCATTGCCGCCGCCCTGCTGCATGACGCCGTCGAGGATACTCCGGCGACAAGCCAGGAGATTGCCGAGAAGTTTGGCGATCAAGTGGCCCACATCGTCGAGGGCGTAACCAAGATCGACAAGATCCAGTTTGCCAACCGTGAGGACCGGCAGGCCGAGAACGTGCGCAAGATGCTGCTGGCGATGGTGTCGGATGTGCGCGTGGTGCTGATCAAGCTGGCCGACCGGCTGCATA
>Ga0187851_10000636_pt1 | contig 35548 bp, 27 predicted proteins | sample June2016WEW_6_10_FD_132997 | JGI IMG/M metagenome (GOLD analysis project Ga0187851, IMG submission 132997) | Peatland microbial communities from SPRUCE experiment site at the Marcell Experimental Forest, Minnesota, USA - June2016WEW_6_10 | ecosystem: Environmental > Terrestrial > Soil >...
CCTCGCTCGCCGCGATGTCGATCATCGACGTCGAAGCGATCGTCATCGACGGCGCGATGCCTCCCGACGTGCGCGAGCGTCTGCGCCTGCGGGTCGCGGCCCAACTCGACACGCTCGATCGACGCGGTCTGTCGGAAGCGACGATTCTCGCCGGGGCGATCGGCGCCGATGCGCGGGCGATCGGGGGAGCGGCGCTGCCGCTGATCAAGGCCTTTGCGCGCGACCGCGAACTGGTGTTCAAGGACACGCTGGGCGACTCGAACCGAGCGGCGGCGCCGCCGCCGCTGCGCCGTCTTGTTTCTGTCGCTTCGTCTGGTCCATGAACCTGCCTCGTCCGCCCCTGCGAAAGGCGCGGGGCGGGTCGTATGTGTCGCCGCGTCGGTGCGCCGCCGGCTCGTGGAACGAGGAATTCGAATGAGCGCGTTCACTCGCCGCGATTTTCCCGACGGGGCCGTGCTCGCTCCGGCTTTCGCTCAGTGGACCGCCGAACGGCTCGCCGCAGGCGTCGCGGCGCGCGGCGCGGCGCTGCTGATCGTCTCGGGCGGCCGCACGCCGTTGCGCTACTTTCGCGCGCTGTCCGATCAGCCGATCGACTGGTCGCGCGTGGCGGTGACGCTCGCCGACGAACGGCGCGTCGCCGACGACTCGCCGCGCTCCAACGCCAAACTGGTGCGGGAAGCGCTGTTGCAGGGACGCGCCGCCGCCGCGCCATTCGTTCCGCTCGCCGATGTGCGGCTCGACGAAGACCAGGAGCTCGCCGCCGCCAACGCGCGCATCGTCAACCTGTCCATGCCCGCGGACGTCGTCGCGCTCGGCATGGGCGACGACGGCCACACCGCTTCGTGGTTCCCCGGCGCCGACGGGCTCGCCGAGGCGATGGACCCGGCGGCGCGCCTGCTTGTCGCGCCGATCCGCGCCGCGGGCGCGCCGGAGCCGCGCCTGACGCTCACCGGTCGCGTCCTGCTGCGCGCGCGCGCGATCGCGCTGCATATCGAAGGCGCGGACAAGCTCGCCACGCTCGACAAGGCGCTCGGCGCCGGACCGGTCGAAGCGATGCCGATCCGCGCCGTGCTGCGCTGCGCCGCCGACAGGCTGACGATCTTCGCCGCCGCAGCGTGACGCGCCGCGCTCACGCTCGATCGTCACGCCGAACGCATTTGCCGCGCCGATGTCAACCCAGCGCTTGAGCCGCAAATGGGCGAACGTCGCGGTCACGGCGCAGCGCGCGAAAGCCCTGGAAGGGGCGCTTCCGGGGCTTTGAGGTTTTGACGGAAGCGCCGCTCACGCCGTTGATGCGAGCTTGTCGAGCGCAGCCCGGCCGTCCAATACGCCGATCTCGACTTCGAACGTCCGACGTTCGCCGACGGCAAGCGGAGAGATCCGACCCTGCCGTATCAATTCGGCCCGTCGGTCGAGGCGGTGAGTCGCCGGCTCCAGCCCGACGACGTACTCCTGCTCGCCGAGCATCTTCCATTGCACGAACTGCGGAAGATTCGCGACGCGATACCGGACATAGCCGCCGACGCCGAGCCGCTCGTTGAAAATCGCGGCGAATGCGCGGCCGTCCTTCGCTCTCAAGTCGTGATAAAAGCACTGCTCGACATAACCCGCCTGCGGCTCGCCCAGCCGGTCGTGATCGGCGACAGCCTGCGCTGGCGTGGGATCGCGCGGCTCGACGCCTCCGCCCGACGTAAAGATGCGGCTGTCGGCGCTGACGATCGGGTAGCCGAAGTTGCAGTGATAGAGCAGCATCATCGGCTCGGGCCGCGAGCCGGCGTTCTCGACGACGTCGCGCACAACCAGCGCACTCGCGCCGAGTTGGGTGGTGATTTCCCGATGCAGCACGAGGCACTCGCCGAACGTCCTGGCTTGGCGGACCGTGCCCGCCACTCGGATCATGTAGTCGTCGCCCTGCCAGTCCTGGGAAACGCAGACGTCCTCGGCGGGGATGTTGGAGACCCGGCCATGCAGGCCGAGGCTCTCGTCGCCATCTTGAACGGGCGGACCGATGTTGCTGAGGCCGGCCGTGGTCAGGAGACCGGCGAAGAAGTTACGAAGGAACCCCTCGGCGCCCTTTTCGACGAAATGCGCCGACCCGACGACGCCGCTCTTGGATATGTAGCCAATCGGCGCGCCTTTGTATGAAGCCCACGCAATGTCGAGCCCGCGCCCTGGGAGCACGGTGAACGCGAAGCCAGTTCCCGTCTTGACGTCGACCGCATCGACTCCCTTGGCCAGCCCCGAACTCAGCTCGCTGGCGCGGGCGCCGGCGATCTGGGACATTTGGCCGACCCTGCGGGTCAGATCCGCTTTGCTGACGAGGCGTCCAAAAAGCTCCACCAAGATCTTCCTCCCTGCACGTCGATGCGCCTCGCATCGAACGGATTCGCGGTCGCCCCGTTTGCGACCGCCAACGCCATCGGCGACGATGGCGTTCGTCAACTCTAGGGGTCTTCGTATCGTTCGTTCTTGCTTTGGCGCATAGCCCGATCAAGCGTCCGATATCGGATTTCGGTGGACCTCGTCAAAACGCGACGTCACGTCGCGCCTTCCGCCGACTGTTTGCCGATCTTCGCCGCCGCTCAGTCGTAGTGCCTCAGCGCGTTCCAGTTGTCGGCGAGCGGCGCGCGCGGATGGCGCAGGACCCAGATCGTCAGGCCGTTCTCGTAGGGCATCGCATACGCGCTGTCGGTGCGGCCGACGGCGCGAACGTCGTCGTAGAAGCGGTCGAAACGCGCAGCGTCGCGGCCGAGCGTGATGACCACATCGCCAGACGCGCCGCGCGGCCCCCAGAGAAAGTAGGAATTGTGGCCGCTGATCGCCGGCGGGCCGCCGAGCGCCGGTCCATAGACGTCGAGCGCAGCGGCCTCGCCGTAATTGGGGGCGAAGAAGACCGCCTGCGCGCGCTCGTCGGGCGGCAGGTCGCGATAGACGGCGGAGACCGCCGCCGCCATCTCGCGCCAGCCGAACATGTCGGCGAAATACTGCGGCAGCGCGGAGAGCTTCATGTTCTCGGTCTGGGTCGCCTTGGGCGAGAAGCCGCCCGCCCGCATATAGGCGACCAGCGCATCCGGCGGCAGGATCGGCAGAACGGTCGGCGCGGCGAACAGGCCGGGAACGACGACGACGGCAATCGCGACCCCGCGCGCGATCGGGCGCTTGAGCCACGCACCCCACGCGACGGCGCCGGCGGCGATCAGCGCCGGATAGATTGGCGTGACGTAGTAGGCCTTGCCATTGGCGACAACGACGATCGCCAAGACGACGACGTAGGCGATCGCCAGGGTGCGCAGCTCCGGACGCAGCGGCCGCACGCCGAGCCGCCACAGGCCGGCGAGCCACACCGGCGCCGAAGCGGGACCGACGAAGAGAGCCTGCTGCAGCAGGAAGCCGAGCGGCGACCGCCCAACGGCCTTGCCGCCGACGTCGGCGCCGGCGACGCCGAGGAACGGCCAGCCGTGCAGCGCCTGCCACAGGACATTGGGCAGCGCGATCGCCAGCGCCAGCGCGGCGCCGGCATAGAGCCACGGCCGCGCCAGGCTGCGCCGCAGCGGGGTCGCGACGGCGCCGACCGCGAACGCGGCCATGTAGAGAGCGATCAGATACTTGCTCTCGAAGCTGACGCCGACGACGGCGCCGAAGGCGAGCCACCAGCGCTCGTCGCCGCCATCGACGAGGCGCACCAGAATCCAGGCGCAGGCGAGCCAGGTGAGCGGCTGCAGGCAATCGGTCGACAGTAGCACGCCGTCGGCCAGCAGCGCCGGCGCGAACAGAACGCAGAGCCCGGCGAGCGCCTGAGCGAAGCGGCCGCCGCCGAGGCGGCGAGCCAGATCGGCGGTCAGCGCGACCGTCGCCGCCGACGCCAGCGCCGGGACGAGCCTGAGCGGCGTCAGCGCGGTCCCGAACAGTTTGAAGGAAGCGGCGGCGATCAGCGGGATCAGCGGCGGCTGATCGACATAACCGAAGGCGGGATGCAAGCCGCAGACGATGAAATAGAGCTCGTCGCGAAAGACGTCGTAATGCGCGTTGGCGACGAGATGGACGAGGAAGCACGCCGCGCCGAGCCACAGCGCCGGCGCGCCGGCGATTCCCCGCAATCTCGTGGGCCGAACAGCGTCGTTGGTCGCTGTTGCGCTCAAGCGTCAGCCCCTTCCAGCGTGATTGCGCGCGCCCACGACGGGCCAAGCGAGGCCGGCGACGGCTGTAGCATATCGACGCGTCATATAAGTGGCGGCGGGGCGGCTGCGCGCGCCGCCGCCCCCGCGCGGCGCTTCGTCGCGGCTCGGACAGCCGAGAGCGTCGGCGCCGCGGCGAATTTGGACTGAACGGAAACACGCGGCAAATTATGTATGTACGCCACATTTATTTTCAGATTGTGTAGCTTCTATTCACATTCAATTTCCTCTCCCCTCCTGCGCCTATTGCGCAACTCATTTGAATAGGGAGGGACACCGCGTTGTCTTCCATGCTGACCATGCCCGAAATCGAGGCGCGCAATCCGGAAATCGATGTGCGCAACCTCTGCGTCCTGGTGACCGCAGGCGCCAGCGGGATCGGTCGGGCCATTGCGGAAAGCTTTGTCGCCGCCGGAGCAAAGGTCCACGTGACCGATGTGGTCGAATCGACTCTCGCGGCGACGATTAACGCTGTGCCGGGGCTGACGGGAACGGTCGGCGACGCCTCACGCGCAGACGACGTGCATCGCGTTTTCGTCGATGTCTCGGCCCGGTTTGGCGGGCTTGATCTTCTGGTCAACAACGCCGGCATCGCGGGGCCAACCGGTCGCGTGGATGAATTGACCGCCGCCGACGTCGACAAGACGATCGACGTCAATCTCAAGTCGCAATTCTATTTTCTCGAGCGCTTCGTGCCGCTTCTGACGGACTCCAAGCGCAATCCCTCGATCATCGGCATGAGTTCGGTCGCCGGGCGCTTAGGCTACGGATTTCGCACGCCCTATTCAGCGACCAAATGGGCGATCGTCGGCCTCATCAAGTCGTTGGCGATCGAGCTTGGGCCTCTGGGCGTTCGCGCCAACGCGATCCTCCCCGGCGGGGTGCAGGGCCCGCGGATGGACCGCGTCATCGCCGCGCGCGCGGAGGCCATGGGCGTCACCTTCGAAGAAATGCGCAACGAGTATCTCCGCAAGATCTCCTTGCGGAGAATGGTCGAGGCCAAGGATGTCGCCAACTTGGCTTTGTTTCTCGCCTCCGATCTGGCGCGCAACATCAGCGGCCAAGTCATCAGCGTCGATGGAAACACCGAGACCGCCTGACCAAGCCGCCATGGAGCAAAGACTGTGAAACTGAGAAGACGCAAGGTCATCATCTCGTGCGCCATTACCGGCTCGGTGCACACGCCATCGATGTCGGGATATCTGGCGGCCAATCCGGAACAGATCGCTCAACAGGCGATCGAGGCAGCGCGCGCGGGAGCCGCGATCCTGCACCTCCATGCCCGCAATTCGGCCGATGGAAGCCCGACGCCCGACCCTGCCGTGTTCGAACAGTTTGTGCCCAAGATCGCGGCGCAGACCGATGCGATCATCAACATCACGACCGGCGGGAGCTCCCGCATGACGCTGGACGACCGTCTCGCGTACCCTCTGGTCGCCAAGCCCGAACTGTGTTCGCTCAACATGGGATCGATGAATTTCGCCTTCCACAAGGCAGGAAGCGGGATCGCCGACTGGAAGCATCCCTGGGAACAGGGCCATATCAAAGGTTCGGAAAACGTCATCTTCCGCAATACGTTCGCCGACATCCGCGACATCATTGCACGGCTCGGCGAGGCGTACGGCACGCGATTCGAGTTCGAGTGCTACGACGTCGGGCACATTTGCAACCTCGCCTACTTCGTCAACGAGGGGCTGCTGAAGCCGCCGCTGTTCCTGCAGTGCTGCCTGGGCATCATGGGCGGGCTCAATACCGATCCGGAGAACCTGTTCCTGATGCGCAGCACGGCCGACCGGCTGCTTGGGCGCGACAACTACGAGTTCTCCGTGCTCGGAGCGGGACGGCACCAGATGTCCTTGGTCACGATGGGCGCAATCATGGGCGGCCATGTGCGCGTGGGCCTCGAGGACAGTCTGTATCTCGGGCGAGGCCAGCTGGCGCCGTCGTGCGCGGCGCAGGTGCTCAAGATTCGTCGCATCCTCGAGGAATTGTCGTTGGAGATCGCGACGCCTTCAGAGGCGCGCGAAATCCTGGAGACGAAGGGCGCGGACAAAGTGGGGTTCCGTGGCTAACGTTCCCGCAACAGTCCGAAGGGGGCAGCGAAGGGGCAGCCTGCTCGAATATATCGTCATGGGCGTCACCGTGGCGATCGTGCTGCTGCTCTCGGTCTTCGTCCAAGGGTTCGCCACCTTCGGAAATTTGCGAGTCATCGCATCAAATTCGGCCGCCTTGCTGATCCTGAGCTGCGGGATGGGAATGGTCATCATTTCCCGCGGCCTCGATCTGTCGATGGTCGCGATCATGGTGGCGGGCGCCGCCACTTTTGCGACGTTCTCCAATGCCGGTTATTCCGAGCCGGCCATCGTTGGGCTGACGTTGCTGGTGACGGCGGCGCTCGGCCTCGCCAACGGATGGCTGATCGCCTACGTCGAAATACCAGCAATGCTGGCGACTCTCGCGTCGGCGATGGCCATAGCCGGATTTTTCCGCTTTGCCGTGCTTCGGGGCGAGTTCTTGCTGTTGCTGCCGCCGGACAACCCCGCGGTCGTATTCTTTTCGCGAGACGTTGTGCCCGGGCTGACCGCGCCGGTGGCGGCCATGATCATCACCTTTGTGGTGACGTGGCTTTTGCTGCGCTTCACGACCCTCGGGCGCATCACATACGCGATGGGGGACAATTTTCAGGCGGCCCGGCTGATCGGCCTTCGCGTGCGACCGGCGACGCTGTTGATCTACATGTACGCCGCGCTGACGGCGCTGGTGGCGGGGCTGGTGATCGCGGCGTCCAGCGGAACCGTCGATTTCCGCACCGTCGCAAATGGCAGTCTTCTCTATGAAGTCATTCTCGTCGTCGTGCTGGGAGGAATACCGCTGCGCGGCGGACGCGGAGGCATGAGAAACATCCTTGTCGGGTGCGCCCTGATCGCCGTGATGCGCAATGGGATGACGCTCTTCGACCTCTCGACCCAGATGCAGGACCTTCTCAAGGGCGTCGTTCTGATCATTGCGGTCGCGACCGACAACTACTTCAACCCCAGAGATACGGAGACCGATACGGTCGGCGATCTCTGAGAAGAAACACTCAAAAAACGTGCTCGCAACCAGGGAGGAAAACATGTTGTCGAGAGTGAAGAGCAGTCTAGTAAACATCGCTGCAGGCATCGCGGTCTGTGCGGCTTTCGCCCTCAGCACGGGCGGCGCGCAGGCCGACAGCAACATCGCCGGCAAGAAGGTCATCTTCGTGCCGATCGCGGCGGGCCTTACTTTGACCGAAGCCTGGTCGCGCCGCGTGAAGGAGCATGCGGACTACTATGGCTACAGCTTCGACATCCGCGACCCCGCCTTCAAAATGGATGCGATGTCGGAGTTGCTGGCCAAGGCCATCAGCGACAAGCCGGACGTGCTCATTGTGCACAATCCGACCGTTCAGCTTCTGGCGCGTCAGATCAAGGAAGCTGAATCCAAGGGCATCAGGGTGGTTCAGATCAACCTTCAATCGAACCAACCCTCGACCGCCTACACGGGCGCGAATTGGGAACGCATCGGGCGCGAAATCGCCGAGGATATCGTCAAGGAATGCGGCGCCGGCAGCGGAAAGTCGGGGGAAGTCTCGATCATCCCCGGCCAATTGACGGCGGCCGACAGCGTGATGCTGAACCAAGCCGCGTTCAAGGTCTTTGCGGCCCATCCGGAAATCAAGGTGGTTTCCAACCAGGCATCGGATTGGGAACCCGAGAAGGCGCGTCAGATCACCACGACGGTCCTCCAACAGCACCCGAACCTCTGCGCGATCTTCGGGCATTGGGATGTGCACACGATGGGCGCCGGCAAGGCGGTCAAGGACGCGGGGCTCCAAGGCAAGGTCATCGTTTATGCGACCGGCGGCGGCGACGACAAGACCTGCCAGGCGGTCGAGGACGGGATTCTCAATCGGGTCTGGAGCTACGACGCTGACGGTCAGGGTCGCGACCTCGCCGATCTCGTCGACGTTCTTCTCCAGGGCGGGGCCGCCACGGATCATACGATGCTGACCATCGACTCTCCGCTGAAGATCATCAAACTCGGCCCGGGCTATGACAAGAACCTCTGCTTCAAGCTGTAGCCGGCAAGCGAGGCCTTGCTGAGTCAATCGACATTGCGCCGCGGGGTCCTTTCGGGGACCCCGCGTTCGCCAAGCTGATGGATATCCAACTTGTCAGTTCCGATCGACTTTGCCCGTTTGCCCCGCCAGCGCGTGCCGCGCTTTGTGGTTTCGCCGCGCCGGATTTTGTCTGACGTCCTGTCGAAAGGCTGGATCGAGGGCGCGATTCCGTTCGTCGCTTTCATCGCCCTGATTTTAGGCGTCGTCATTTTCTCGAAAGGGTACGTCAGCGCCGCCAACATGCGCAACCTCGCTCAGTTCGCCGCCGACGGCGCGCTGGTGACCCTTGCGCTCCTGATCGTTGTGGCTGTCGGCGGCATCGATTTGTCGGTCGGCTCCAACTTCGCGATGTCGGCGTTCGTCGCGCTCTACGGATTCCATATTTTGGGTCTGCCGGTTTTGGTCCTTCTCGGCCTCAGCCTCGGGTGCGGCGCCCTGATCGGCGCCGTCAACGGGGCGCTTGCGGGATTGCTAGGCTGCGGAGCGCTACTGACGACGCTCGGCATGATGATCACGGTGCGCGGACTGTTCACCTTGGCGTCTCAGGCTCAATTGGTCCAGATTTCAATCAGCGCGCGCAGCGACGATCTATGGGATTGGATCGGCGCCGAGAAGCCGTTGGGAATACCGGTCGGCTTTTGGGTCCTCGCCGTCGTTGCCGTGCTGATCTTTTTCATGTTCCGGCAGTCTCGGTTCGGCTGGCACATTCTTGCGGTCGGCGGCAACAGGAAGGCTGCGCGACACGGAGGGATCAGCGTCAAACTGACCGTATTCTTCGCCTACGTGATCGCAGGGATGATCGTTGGCCTTTCCGCATTTCTCTTCGCCGCGCGGCAAGACAGCATCGGCGCGGACACCGGCATCGGCATGGAGTTCTTCACGTTGACCGCATTGGTGGTCGGCCTTGGCGGATTCGTGCCCGGACGCGGATCGGTCGTTTCCGTTCTGATGGGGTTCGCCACAGTCTACATTCTGGGCGACGTGCTGATCAACTCCGGCTTTCGCGGTGATTCCACCCAGTTTGTGCTTGGCTTGATCATCATCGTGATCCTCGGGATCGATGTGAAATTCCGCAAGAACCGGCACCGCCTGTTGGCGTCGACGTATCTCGATCCGATCGTCTTCGACACGGACGCCGTGCAAGGCATGGACAGTCTGATGCCGGGCGAAATTGCGCCCAAGCTGTCGGGCGCCGAGCTGATCGCCGTAGGGAAGATCGACGGACCTGAGGACGTGGCTCTCGACGCCGACGACAATCTGTACTGCGGCACCCGTGATGGACACATCATACGGATCGCGGCGCCGGATTACAAAGAGGTCAGCGTTCTCGCCAATACAGGAGGGCGGCCGCTCGGGCTCACGTTTGATTCGGAGCAGCGTATCGTGACCTGCATCTCCGGCATGGGCCTGGTGCGCGTGACCTTGGACGGCAAAGTCGAATTGTTGGCGGATCAGACCGAGCGCAGCCTCGTCAGCGTCCAGGACGACACGACGATTCGGATGGCCGACGATCTTGATATCGGCCCTGACGGCACGATCTATTTCACCGACGCGACCAGGCGCTTCGATATCGAAAACTGGGGTCTCGATTTGCTGGAGGGGCGTCCCAACGGTCGGCTGCTCAGCTTCGACCCGAAGTCGCGTAAGACTCGGACGATCTGCGACTACCTGGTTTTTCCCAACGGCGTGTGCCTCGCGCACGACCGCCGGCATTTGCTGGTGGCGAGCACCTGGGCCTGTTCGATCCTGATCTTCGATCTGCAGAACCTGTCGGACGGGCCGCGGATCTTCATTCGCGGCCTGCCGGGTTACCCCGACAACATCAACCGGTCCTCCGACGGCGGTTACTGGATCTCGCTCGCCGGAATGCGAAACCCGGTGATCGATGAGGCGATGAGGATACCGGGAACGCGCCGGCGGATGACCAGGCGCGTCCCGCCGACAAACTGGCTGTTCGGCAATCTCAATATCGGGGGCGTGCTCAAGGCCGACGGAGCAGGACGGATCGTCGATGCGCTTTGGGATAAGCCGGACGGACCGCTCTATATGATCACCTCGACGTGCGAGCACAAAGGCATGCTCTATCTCGGCGGCACCACCAACAACAAGATCGGGCGCCTGGCCCTCGCTGGGGCTGACCGCGAATGGACCAGCCCCAACAGCTATTGGAAGAAGGTGTGAGCCGTGTTCTTCCGGGGCGACAAACAAAAAACGATAACGATGACCTTGGAAGGCGCCTTGGGCCCCAATGGTCGCCTTGACGAAGCCGACGCCATTCCGATGGCGGCGCCCGAAGCGGTCTGTGTGGACGGCGCCGGCCAGCTCTTGGCCTCGTCGGGTTCGAACGTGTTTCGGATTCAGCAATGGGGCATGAAGCCCGAACTCTGGGGAAGCTTTGACGCCCCGGTGTCGGCGCTCGCCGCAAGCGGGGGTGGGCGCATCGCGATCGGTCTTTCGGGGGGGCGGATCGTCGTGCGCGATGCGGCCGGCGAATCCTTGGCCGGCTGGACGCCGACGTCCAGTCCGCGCGCGGTCGCCGATTGTCTCTTTCTGTCCGAGGACGAGCTGGTTGTCGTCGATCACGGCTACCGGCCGGACGAGCCGCTTCTTTCGATTGCGCCTTGGGATTCGGCGGCGCGGGGCCAATTGATCGAAATAAGCCGATCCGGCGAGACGCGGGTCATCGCGACGGGACTGCATTGTCCGATGGGCGTCGCCGTCGGGCCCAACGGCGCGCTGGTGGTGACCGAATTGGAACGCGCGCGGGTCGTCGAAGCGTCGGGTCGGGTGTTGCAGGCGGGGTATCCGGCCTATCTCGGTCGGATCCGCAGGATCGACAACGGATATGCGATCGCTTGCTTGTCGCGGCGCGATGCGCTGATCGAGTTTCTCAAGACAGAGCCCGAGTTCGTGGCGAGGATGAAGGCCAGAATCGAACCCAAGCACTGGATATCGCCACGCGTGGTTCCAGAATTCAGTCATGATTTCCCAATCGAACTCGGAGCGACCCGCCTGTTCGGGGAAATTAAGCCTTGGGCGCCGTCATTCTCCTACGGGCTGCTGATCGAGACGGACTTCGCCATGATGCCGGTCAGCGCGGCTCATTCGCGCGCAAACGGCGTCCGTCATGCCATTTCCGATGTCGTCTCCTGGAACGGAGCCCTGATTGCCGTAAGCCGCGGCAGCGGCGCGATCCTGAAACTCGACTCCGCGGGACATGCGATATGAGCCGTAGTCCGATCGTTCGCCTGGAAGGCATCACCAAGCGCTACAGCGGCATACCCGTACTCGAAAACGCGAATTTCGACCTGTACCCGGGCGAGATTCACGCTCTTGTCGGGGAGAACGGCGCAGGCAAGTCCACGCTATGCAAAGTGATCGCGGGCGTCATCTTGCCCTCGGAAGGCCGTCTGTTCATCGACGAGCGGGAAGTCCATTTGACCGCGCCGAAAGACGCGGCCCCCTATGGCGTTTCGATGGTGTATCAAGAATCCAGCCTCGTTCCGCAGTTGACCGCGGCGCAGAACATGGTTCTCGGGCGCGAGCGCGTATTCAATTCCGTCCGGGGAACGCGAAACGCGGCGCGACAAGTGCTTCAGCGCCTCAACTTCAATGTTGAACCATCGCAATTGGCCGGCTCGCTGTCCGCCGCCAAACGCCAGATGGTCGAGATCGCGCGAGCCGTGCTCAATGACGCTCGGATCATCATTCTCGACGAACCGACCGCCACCTTGACGCCCGAAGAGGCGGATCACCTGTTCGAATTCATGCGGACGCTGCAAAAGGCCGGCGTGGCGATGATCTTCATCTCGCACGCGCTGGAAGAGGCCTTGATGTACGCCGATCGCATCACGGTTCTCCGCAACGGCCGATTGATGAAGACCGGGCTGGCGAGCGAGTTTGACCGCGACAGTCTCATTCACCACATGATCGGCGAAGAACTCAAAGCGCGTCAGCCGGCGCCCCGCAGGGTCCGCGCGGCCCGATCCGCGCTCCCCGTGCTTCGCGTGGAAAACATCCGCTGGGGTAGCGTCGTCAATAACATGTCGTTTTCAATATTTCCGGGGGAGATCACGGGCATCGCCGGGCTTATCGGCTCGGGGCGCAGCGAGGTCGCCAAAGTCATCATGGGACACACCAAACGCAACTTTGGCGGCGGCAAAATCTGGCTGGAGGGGCGCGAGATCCGATATCGCGTGCCCTCGCAGGCGGTGGAGGCCGGAATCGCCTATGTCACCGAGGACCGCAAGCTCGAGGGCCTCTTCGACATGATGACGGTGCAGGACAATATCGGGCTCGGATGGCTGGCGAAATTCGCGCGAAGCGCCGTTGTCGCCCCGTTTGCGAAGATGCGCGCGATCTCGAGCGAGTGGGAAGACCGTCTCTCGATCCGTCGCGTCAGCAACGACCAGAAGGTGCTGTATCTCTCCGGGGGCAACCAGCAGAAGGTCGTCTTCGCCAAGTCTTTGTCGCAGAAGCCGAAGCTCGTGATCTTCGACGAGCCCACCAGAGGCGTGGACGTGGGCGCCATCGCCGAAATTCGCGAGATCATCCGCGCCTTCGCCGACAGCGGCGCTGGCGTGATGTTGATTTCGTCCTATCTGCCTGAGATCCTCGACCTCTCCGATCGCATTCTGGTGGCCAAAGGCGGCGCCATCGCCGCGGAATTCGCGCGATCGGAGGCCACCGCCGAGAAGATCCTCGACGCTGCGATTCGTTGATCGGCAAGCAAATTCCACTCCGCTTCGCTGATCGGCGGCGCGCCGAGGACGATTGTGTTCCGTGAAGGAGAGCCCAGAAACATGACCATTCGCTTCGACGGCAGAGTCGCGATTGTCACCGGCTCGGGCGGCGGGCTCGGGCGCTGCCACGCGCTGGGATTGGCGTCGCGCGGCGCGAAGGTGGTGGTCAACGACATCGGCAAGGATGGCGCGGCCTCCGACAGCGCGCTGAAAGTCGTCGATGAGATTCGCGCCGCCGGCGGCGTCGCGATGGCCGACGGCGCCGATGTCGTCAATTTCGAGCAGATCACGGCGATGGTCGCGCGCGCCGAGAAGGAATGGGGCCGGATCGACATCCTGGTCAACAATGCCGGCATCCTGCGCGACAAATCGTTCGCCAAGATGGAGATGAGCGACTTCGATCGCGTCGTTCGCGTGCATCTGACCGGCTCCGCCAATTGCGCCAAGGCGGTGTGGAACGGCATGCGCGAGCGCGGCTATGGCCGCATCGTCTTCACCTCCTCGGCTTCCGGCATTTACGGCAATTTCGGCCAGGCCAATTACGGCGCCGCAAAGGCCGCCATGATCGGGCTGATGAACGTGCTGCATACCGAAGGTGCGAAATACGATATCCGCGTCAACATCCTGGCCCCCACTGCGGCGACCGCGATGACCGACGGTCTGCTGACGCCTGACGAAGCGGCGCTGCTGTCGCCGGAATCGGTGACGCCCGCCGTGCTGTTTCTCGTCGGCGACGGCGCGCCCTCGCGGGTCATCCTCGGCGCCGGCGCCGGCGTCTTCGCCGTGACGCGCATTCAAGAGACGCGAGGCGTCTATCTCGACGAGGCCGAGCGTTCGCCCGATACGATCGCGGCTCGCTGGGACGAGATCGCCCGCGCGGCGACCTACCCGTTAGAGGACGCTTTGTCGCAAACACGGAAATTCGCCGAGCTGGCCAGCCTCGCCAGACGGCAGTCGCCTTCGTGAGGACGCTCTAAGGCGCCGTCGACGCCCGCTCCGGCGGCGCGGTGATCGCATCGAGGCGCAACGCCACGTGCAATTCCAGCGCGGCAATCGGGTCGTCCCAACCGCCGGTGATTTCACGCAGCGTGTCCAGTCGTTGGCGCACAGTGTTGACGTGAACGCCGAGAAGTTCGGCCGTACGAACGATGTTGTGCTCGCTGTCGATGTAGCACAGCAGCGTCTTCTTGAGCTGGGTCTTCTGCCGCGGATCCCGCTCCTCGATCGGCGAAAGGATCTGCTCCACATATCGCGCTATGCGCGAGGCGTCGCCGACCTCGAACAGCTTGGCGAAGAGATTGACCTGAGAATGTTCGACGAACCGATTGAGGCGGTTCATCTTGCGCAACACGAGAAGCGCCTGTTCGATTTGCGCATAGCGAACGGCGGATTGCGTCAGATCCGAGAACGGATCCGACACGACGCCGCCGATCTCCCATCCTTTCCGGCGGCGCAGCAAAGTCTGAAGCAGAGCGCGGATCGACTTTTCGGGACCGACGGCCAAGTAGGTGTCGTTGACGAGATCAACGAGCAGATTCGTCTTTGCCGCCGCTTCGCGGATCATCGTCGTTTGCTCGGCGCGATCAAGGCCGGACAGCGCGATGAGCGCCAGCATCACGGGCTGATCCGTGGTTATCTTCAGACGGTCGCGGATCGCGGAGATTGTCGAGGCGTCGGGCGGGTTGACGAGAATGAGATGTCGCAGCAGGGTCGATGAAGCGATCAACTGTTCCGTCTCGCGCTTCTCGCTCCACAGCTTCGCGATCGAAAGCGCCACGGTGCTGCGTTCCAGATTGCGGATGTCAATCGGATCGAGTTCCCCCAGGTGACAGATGACGAGGCTCTCGCCGCGCCCGGCGCCGCCATGCAGAGCCATAGCGCGACAGTGCTCGTTACCGACATCGAGCATGACGACCGATTGCCCGCTGTGGCGCGATTTGGAAACGGCGCTGATCAGCAACGACGAATCGATCTTGCCGTCTTTCAGATCCTCGGCCAATTGTCCGCGATAGGCCGTCGACGCAAACCGCTCTCTGACCGAAAAGGCCTCGTCGTATAAAATAATCGCGCCATTGATCTGGTCGGCCATGCCCTGGATGAAGAGCGGCCACTCCGTGCCCTTGGCCAACAGCGAAGTCATTTCGTCATGCGCCGCGGCGGAAACGTCAACCCGATGAATGTAGTCGATCAGCGCGACGCGGTTGCGCTCCGCCTCGGCGAGCGCTTCCGAAAGCATTGTGAAGGCGTGGGCGTTGCGCATGGCGACGCCGGCGTGGAGGGCGAAGGAGCCCAACACGGAAATCTCGCGCCCGGACAGCTTGCGATGATAGCGGTCGGCGATGAACAGAATGCCCTGCAGTTTGTCTTCCGAAAGAATCGGGAAACCGGCGAGAGAGACGATGCTCTCGGCCTTGAAGGCCCGATCAAAGGAATCCGTGTGCCGGAATCGCTGGTCGCCGAGATAATCCTGGGTGTCGAAGAAACTCATCGAACTGACGATGAGACTCACGGCGCCGACGCCGATGTTGGCCGAGAGCTCCCAGGTGGCCGGAGAGATCAGGCCTTCAGCCGCGACCGTCCGCATGATGCTGTGATCTTCATTGAGCCGCGTCAGGTAGGCGACGTTGGCGCCGACAAGGCTGCGCGCACGACTGACGATCGTGCGCAGGAGGTCCTGCAACGCCAAGGTGCTGGCGAGATCGTGGGTCGTTTCGTTCAGCAGGTTGAGACCGCGTTCGGTCACTCGACTTTCGCGGATGACCTGGCCGACGGCGTTCAGATGAAGATGCAGCCGCTCAATGTCATGTCCAATCGAAGCCGAGGGCGACGCCTCTCGCACCGTCTCGATCAATTCGACGATTTCGGAATCGTGCGCGCCGAGCGCCGTCTTTTCGAGGATGGTGGCGATGATTGGAAGAACGTTGCCGGTCACGAAGCAACCCTCCCGATCCTCTGCAAAGGGACCGAACTCAAGCCGGAGGGGATCCGCCCTGACGCCACATTCATAGACCACGGAAGCGTATCAAGTCGACGTAAAAATTGCTCTTTCGTATGCGAATCCGCTACCCCGGCCGCGCAAAAGGGACCCCGCCGCAAGGCGAGCCAACAGCGTCGCCGCGTCGTCGAGGCGCGCCAAGCCGCCGCCTTTCCGCGGCCGCTGATCGCTTCGGGTCGCCATGGCGTCTCTACTGTCGGCGCTGACCGGCGCGTTCCGGCGGAAGATCGCGTCCAACCCTCCGACAAGAAACGGGGTCAGATTTCTAGCGTCCGCGTTGTCCTTCGCTAAATCGCCGACGAAATCCACGCCAGCCCAGCTTGACGGCAAGGACGAGGCCGACTTCTCGCGGTGACTCCGCTCATTTGCGTCGGTCCGGAACCATCGCTGGTGTGCCTGCAATACACATATTATCCGATTTTGTGGCTCATACTAACATTCACTTTGACGGCCCGACCTACGCTTATTAGCCTCAAGTTCGGTGGCGCAACGCATCCGATCAGAGGGACGAAGCATTGTTGAACGCGGGACTCCTTGGCCTTCCACAGACGGATCAAAGTATATCATGAGAGAAGCGGTTATCGTTTCGACAGCGAGAACGCCGATCGGTCGGGCGTTCAAGGGCGCGTTCAACGCGACGAAGTCGCCGACGCTTCTGGGCCACGCGATCAGAAGCGCCGTGGCGCGCTCGGGCGTCGAAGGCGGCGAGATCGAGGACGTCGTCATCGGCTGCGTTCTGGCCGCCGGCACCGCAGGCAGCAATATCGCGCGTTTCGCCACCATCGCCGCCGGACTTCCGTTGGAGGTTCCAGGACAAACGATCGACCGCCAGTGCTCGTCGGGACTGATGGCGATCGCGACCGCCGCCAAGCAAGTGACCCATGACGGAATGGACGTCGCCGTCGGCGGCGGACACGACAACATCTCCATGGTGCAGAACGCCTACACGGACTGGGTGCGGCGGGAGGCCGACCCGAACGTCATCGCCAAGGCGCGCCACGCCTATATGCCGATGCTCCAGACCGCGGAGTTCGTCGCCGAGAAGTACGGCGTCGCGCGCGAGGCGCAGGACCGATACGCGCTCGAGTCTCAGCGGCGCACGGCGGCCGCGCAAGAGGCGGGCCGGCTCGACGCCGAAATCGTTCCCGTTCGTACGACCATGGAAGTCGTCGACCGAGTCACCGGCGAGAAATCTTTCAAAGAAATCACGCTGACAAAGGACGAAGGGAACAGGCCAGGAACCACATACGAGGCCCTGCGAGATCTGAAGCCGGTCATTGAAGGCGGCGTCGTCACGGCGGGCAACGCGAGCCAACTCTCGGACGGCGCCTCGGCCTGCGTGATCATGGAATCAAAGATTGCGGAGAAACGCGGGCTGCAGCCATTGGGAATCTATCGGGGCATGGCCGTCGCCGGTTGCGCCCCCGAGGAGATGGGCATCGGTCCCGTCTTCGCCGTGCCGAAGCTGCTGGCGCTGCACGGCCTGAAGATCGCGGATATCGGGCTGTGGGAGCTGAACGAGGCGTTTGCCTGCCAGACTATCTATTGCCGCGACCGCCTCGGCATCGATCCGGACATCTACAACGTCGACGGCGGCGCCATCGCGATCGGCCATCCCTACGGCATGTCGGGCGCGCGATTGGTCGGCCACGCTCTGATTGAAGGCAAGCGGCGTGGGGTTCGCCATGTCGTGGTCACGATGTGCATCGGAGGCGGCATGGGCGCCGCCGGATTGTTCGAGGTCGCCTGAGCGGCCCACACAAATGCATTTGAGATTGGGTGAGGAGACAAAGATGGACATCGTGATTGTCGCCGCTGCGCGGACTGCGATCGGCAGCTTCAACGGCGCCTTCGCCGCGGTTCCGGCCCACCAGCTCGGCGAGGCGGCGATTCGAGCGGCGCTGGCGCGGGCGAAGTTGGAGCCTGCGGCGGTCGACGAAGTGATCCTCGGCCAGGTGCTGACCGCCAATCAGGGCCAGAACCCGGCGCGACAGGCGGCCCGCGCCGCCGGCGTGCCCGACGACAAGATCGCGTTCGGCGTCAACCAGGTGTGCGGCTCCGGATTGCGCGCGGTGGCGCTGGCGGCCCAGCAGATCGTGACCGGCGAGAGCGAGATCGTCGTCGCCGGCGGACAGGAGAGCATGAGCCTGTCGCAGCACGCCGCGTATCTTCGCTCGGGCGTCAAGATGGGCGACCTGTCGCTGGTCGACACCATGATCAGGGACGGGCTGTGGGACATCTTCAACGGCTACCACATGGGCGTAACCGCGGAGAACGTCGCCAAAGCCTATCAGATCACCCGCGAGGACCAGGACGCATTGGCGCTGGCCAGCCAGCAAAAGGCGTCGGCGGCGCAGAAGGCCGGGCGCTTCAAGGACGAGATCGTCGCAGTGACGGTGAAGAGCCGCAAGGGCGACGTCGTCGTAGAGAACGATGAGTTCATCCGCCACGACGCCACCGCCGAAGCTCTGGCGAAGCTGCGGCCGGCGTTCATCAAGGACGGCACGGTGACGGCGGGCAACGCCAGCGGCATCAACGACGGCGCCGCGGCGCTGGTGGTGATGAGCGCGGCCGAGGCGGAACGACGCGGACTGCGGCCATTGGCGCGCATCGCCAGCTTCGCCGCCGCCGGCGTCGATCCGGCGTTGATGGGCACGGGACCCATCCCCGCCAGCCGCAAGGCGCTGCAGCGCGCCGGCTGGACGATCGGCGACCTCGACCTGATCGAAGCCAACGAGGCGTTCGCGGCGCAGGCGTGCGCGGTGAACAAGGACCTCGGCTGGGACGCGGCGAAAGTGAATGTGAACGGCGGCGCTGTCGCGCTTGGCCATCCGATCGGCGCCTCGGGCGCGCGGGTGCTGACGACTCTGCTGTTCGAAATGCGGCGCCGCGACGCGAAGAAAGGCCTCGCGACGCTGTGCGTAGGCGGAGGCATGGGCGTGGCCATGTGCGTCGAGCGCTAGGCGGCCGAACGGTCGTTTCGCAAGACGCGAGCCCATCGGAATTGGGAACAAATTCAAGAACGCAATCCAATCGGTCCGGCGCGCCTTAGGGCGGGCGCGCAGGACGCTTTCTTGAGACGGCGCAGCCTCCGGAAACCAACGAAGAGCGAAACCATGCACAAGGCTATAGGGCTAGCGGAAGCGGTCGAGATGATTCCCGACGGCGCGTCGCTGATGATCGGCGGTTTCATGGGTGTCGGTTCGCCGCATCGACTGATCGGCGAATTGTTGCGTCAGGGACGCAAGGACTTGACGGTGATTGGCAACGACGCGGCGCGTCCCGGAGTCGGCATCGGCCGCTTGGTCGACGCCAAAGCGATCAAGCGGATGGTGGCCTCGCACATCGGCACCAACCCCGAGATCGGGCGCCAAATGATCGCCGGCGAAACGATCGTCGAACTGTGCCCGCAAGGGACGCTGGTCGAGCGCATTCGGGCGGGCGGCTACGGTCTGGGCGGCGTCCTGACCACGACCGGCATCGGGACCGTCGTCGCAGAGGGTAAGAGGCAGATCGAGATCGAGGGCAAGATGTTCCTGCTCGAATTGCCGCTGACGGCGGATTTCGCCCTGATCGGAGCGCACCGCGCCGATCACATCGGCAATCTCGAATATGCGCTCACCTCGCGCAATTTTAATCCGATCATGGCCATGGCGGCCGCGACGGTCATCGCGGAAGCGGCGGAAATCGTCCCCGTCGGCGTGATCCCGCCCGACGATGTGGTCACGCCGGCCGTGTTGGTCGACCATTTGGTGGAAAGAGAGAAGCTCAATGGACGCTAAGGAACTCATCGCGCGCCGCATCGCGCTCGAACTCAAGGACGGCGACCTCGTCAACCTCGGCATTGGGTTGCCCGCCATGGTCACCCATTACCTTCCGCCCGGCGTCGACGTGTTCTTTCAGCTGGAGAACGGGCTGATCGGCTTGGCGGCCCTGCCTCACCCAGGTCTGGAGAACTACTTTCTCGGCGACGCGGGCGGCGCCCTCGTCGGCGCTGTGCCGGGCGCTTGCGCCTTCGACAGCGCCTTTTCGTTCGGCCTGATCCGCGGCGGCCATGTCGACCTCACCGTGCTCGGCGGCCTGGAGGTCGACGAGCGCGGCCTGCTCGCCAATTGGGTGGTTCCGGGCAAGATGGTTCCCGGCATGGGCGGCGCCATGGATCTCGTCACCGGATGCAAGCGCGTCATCGTCGCGATGATCCATACCGCCAAGGGCAAGCCGAAGATCCTGAAGCAATGCACGCTGCCGTTGACCTCGGCCCGGCGCATCAGTCTCATCGTCACCGAGCTCGCGGTGATCGAGCCGACCGACGAAGGCCTCGTCGTCCGGGAACTGGCGCCGGGAGTCTCCGTCGACCAGGTCGTGGCGGCGACCGAAGCGAAGCTGATCCTGCCGCCGCAAATCCCGGAGATGAAGCTCGCCGCGTAAATGGAGCCGAAAACGCGGATCCAAGAGCGCCAAAACATCTCGCGCCGGTTCGCGCGCGCGCGTGAGCCGGCGCAGGAGTCTGGCGCAATTTTGGCGCGCGGCAATTCGCGCCTTGCCGATCCGTTTCGCGCCAAACCAATCGCGCCTCACGCAGCTGCGTATCCGGCGCTTGACGAACTCGAGTTTGGCGATCGGGCGCTCGACGTCTCGGTCTAGCCAAAGTTCCGCGATCCCGGCGAGCGGCGGTGGTCGGCCGAAGCGCCTGCGCGTCGGCTGTCGGCGAAACGACAACGCCTTCTGCTAATAGACCGCCGCGAACATCACCGATTCCGACGTCGCTTCGCCGGGCGAAAGCTCCTCGACGATGCGGCCTTGTCGCGAGACGAGAATTCGGTCAGACAAGCTCAGGATCTCCGGCAAGTAGGACGATATAACGATCACGGCGAGGCCGTCGTCGGCGAGCGTGGCGATCAGATTGTGGATCTCGGCAATGGCGCCGACGTCGACGCCACGCGTCGGCTCGTCGAATATGACCAGCTTGGGCTTCTGGACCAGCGCCTTGGCGATCACTACCTTCTGTTGATTGCCGCCGGAAAGCTCGACGACCCGAGCGTCGCTGTTCAGCGTCCTGACGTTGATCTTCTTCGACCAGCTGGCGGCGAGTTCGCGCATCTCGCTCATGTTCGTCACAAATCCGTGCGACTCGCGGCTCGAAATTTGTCCGATATAGATATTTTCCGCCACCGACATCGTCTCGAAGAGGCCCTCGCTCTTGCGGTCTTCGGTGACATAGACGACGCCGTCGCCGACCGCCTGGCGCGGCGTCCGGTAGCGCACGGGGCTGCCGCCGAGGCGCACGTCGCCGCCGTGAAAGAAGTCGCGCTTGGCGACGCCGGCGATGATCTTGGCCGTCTCCGTGCGTCCAGAGCCCACCAGGCCGAAGATGCCGGTGATCTGCCCGGCAAAGATCGAGAACGACGTATTCCGCACGACATTCTGCATCGACAGATTCTGCACGCTGAGGATCTTTTCTCCGGCGCGTCGCACCGCGCGGCCGTCGGCCGCGCGACCATAGAGCTCGTCGCTCAGCGATCGGCCGACCATGTGGCGGATGATCGTCTCGCGGGAAAACGTCTTGGCGTCGCCGGTGATGACATGGGCGCCGTCCCTGAGAATGGTGATCCGATCGGAGATTTCGAGCGCTTCCTCCAATGCGTGACTGATGAAGATGACCGAAACCCGTTCCTTGCGCAGACGATCGATCAAGGCGAACAGATAGTGCTTTTCCTCCGGGGTCAAAGTGGCGGTCGGCTCGTCGAAGATGATGATTTTCGCCTTGAGGCGAACCGCGCGCGCGATCTCGACCATCTGCCGCTTCGCGGTGCCGAGCGACTGGACGACCGCCGTCGGATCGACGGGAAAGTTCAGCGACTGGAACAGTTGCTGGGCCTCGATATAGGTTCCCCGCAGGCGGTTGAAGAACTTCTCGTCGCCCAGATAGAGATTTTGCGCGACCGACAGCGAGGGGACGAGGCTCGTCTCCTGATAGACCATCGCGATCCCGTATCGCCGCGCGTCCGCCGGGCCGGCGATCTGGATCCGCTGGCCCTCGAGGCTGACTTCGCCTCGGGTCGGCGCGACCGCGCCGGAGAGGATCTTGACCAGCGTCGATTTGCCGGCGCCGTTCTCGCCCAACAAGGCGTGCACTTCGCCGCGCCGCAAATCGAAGTCGATGTCTTTCAGCGCGGCGACGCCGCGATATTCCTTGGTGATGTTTCTCATCGCCAGGAGCGGCGTTTCCGCTTGCGGCGCGGCCGTCATGACGCCAATCCCTCGTAAGCGCGCGAGGCGACGACCCCATCGCCCTTGGCGCAGAAAAACAGTCGTCCGTGGAGCGACAGGCAGCTGGTGACGCCATGGCGGCGCCCATTCGCCCGGCTGTGCAGGCTGGCGTTCGGGCGATAGGCGCGATCGAGACGCGCCACCAGCCCATAGGACCAGCTGGGCGACCAGGGCTTCAACAACCCGAACTGCGTGACGCCGCCCTGCTGCGTCGGCTCGAGCGGCGCCCGGCCGGCGCGAAGACAGGGCGCGATCCAATAGTCGGCGTCGACCTCGCCGATCATGCGCCGACGATAGCGGTCCTCGCGCAACACGAATTCGACGAGCTGCCGTCGCGGCGCGAACAGGGCGAGCCAAATCGCATTGTCTGCGTCGCGCGACAGGCGGCTGGGATAGGCGGGAAGGTTTTCCAGCACCGGCTCGCTGCGGTCGCCGCCGCCGGATGAAATTCGCGTCAGCGCGCTGCGCCAGCTTTCCGAAACGACGACCGAATCGGCCTCCTCGAGCAGGCCATAAGGGTAAGCGAGATTTCCCGCCAGTTGCTTGCGCGCGCCGCTGGCGGGGTCGATCCGCCACACGGAGCCGGAGGCGTTCTTCTCCATCAGGTCGCGCTTCCAGGCGGCCGGCCCGTTCGACGCCGATCCATTGGCGACGAGCAGCGCCCCCCCCTGGGCGGGCGCCAGCGCGGTGATGCACGTCAGTTCAGGGCTGGCCTCGATTGTCTTTCCGCCATGCTCGGCGCCGACGAAAACGATTCGGCCGTCGCTCAAGCCGACCGCCGCGCCGCCGTCCGGCAATCCAGCCAGCGCGCTGATCTCGACGTCGAAGGTAGCGAGCGGCGCGCCGCGCGGCTCTTCGACGCTGAACAGCGAGCGTTGCGACGAGACGACGACGCCTTGCGACGTGACGGCCAAACAATCGGGCGCCGGCGTCTCGATGATTGGCGGCGCCGAGTCGAGCAGATCGTTGGGACGGAAGGCGCCGTCCATCGGCGGCATGGCGATCGACGCGTCGCCACGCCCAAGCCATCTGTCGACGGCGTTCTTGAACGGGTTCATCGGCGCGCTCCCCAATAGGATCCCGGGCCAGTCCATTCGGGATCGGCGTCGGGGAGCTTCACCCGCCCAAGCCGATTGTTGGTGACGCCGCTGACATAGAGATAGCCGCGATGCTCGCGCATCGAATTGATCGCCGTGTGGTTTTTCCCGTGCAGGTCCCACAGCGATTCGAGGACGCGACCGTCGTCGTCAAACCGCGCCACACAGCCTGCGTTGACGTTGGGGAACAGCCACTCGTCGCCGGCCACCCGGAGCGCCATGCGTTTTCTGAAAGCCGGCTCCGTCATCGCCAAATCGTACGCCGGCGTTCGCACGCCTGAGATCGCCACCCAATAGGTCCCGCGGGATCCCCGATTGATGTTGTCGGGAAGTCCAGGAAGGTCGGATATGACGCTCTCGGTCCTTCCTGCCTTCGACCCCTCGAGCCAAAGGCGGCTGACGCTGCAGCCCCAGGTTTCGGCGAACAGCACCGACTTGTTGTCGTGGGCCATGCACATGCCGTTGGCGAACAGAAGATTGCGCACGATCGTCCGCGTGGCGCCCGTCGCGGGATCGTAGCGAATGATCCGGCCGTTGCCGCGCCCTTCCAGCGAGTCGACGACCCATTCCTCGAACCCGTAGCGAATCGTCGCCTCGCTGAAATAGACTTTGCCGTCCGGGGCGATATCGAGATCGTCGGCGAGCCGCATGCGGGAATCGTCGATGACCGACAGCGGCGTGCGATTCGTCTCCGCCGTCAGCTTTTGAATATTGCGCAGCTTGTCGACGCAATAGAGGCCCATGCCCGCGATGCAGACGAGGAGACGGTCATCCTTGTCGAAGGCCATGCCGAGCGGCCGGCCGCCGACATGGGCGAACACTTCATGTCGGGCGTAGTCGGGAGCGAGAAAGCGGACGATGTCGCCTTGCCGCGCACTGGCGTAAATGTTGTCGTTCCTGTCGAGAATGACGTCTTCGGGTCCATCGATCTGGCCCAGACCAATGATCTCAGCGCCGCCGAGGCGGTCGTTCATCGCGTAGGGCGTGGACGCGTCGGGGTCGAAGCGCGGAGCGGGCGGCAAAGCCAGATAGCCCGGCGACACATAGACCTTCGATTGCAGGCTCTTGCGCCATTTGCCCCAACGCACGTCGATGGCGATCGCCAGCAGCAGGACCAGTCCGACCACCATCGCCGACGCGCCGGTCTGAACGCCGAGCCTGACAAGCCCGTTGATCAGGACCGAGACGATGACCGCGCCCATCAGCGCTTTGCCGATCGAGCCACGCCCGCCGCCGAAGCTGTTGCCGCCGAGCAGCGCCGCCGTTGCGACCGTGAGCTCGAGGCCGACGCCGGTGTCGGGACCGACGCCGGAAAGCCGCGCCGCATAGAGCACGCCCGCGAGGCCGGTGAGCATGCCGGAAACGACGTAGGACAGGCACACCGTGCGCCGTACGGGGATGCCGGCGTTGTAGGCCGCGCGGCGCGATCCGCCGACCGCCGCGATGCGCCAGCCGATGCGCAGCCGGGTCATGACGATATGAGCCGCTATCGCGATGACGATCAGAACCACGAGACTGAGAGGCACGCCCAGGACCGACCCGGTCCCGACGAAGTCGAAGAGATCGGAGCTCACGTCGCTCGACGCGATCTGCACCGAGTAGATCTGCAGCAGGAACTCGACGACCGCCCGTATGAGCGTCAACGTGACGAGCGTGGTCAGAAACGCGCGTAGCCGGAGATAGCCGATCAGCAGGCCGTTGATCAGCCCGACGAGCGCCCCCACGCCGATCGTCGCGACAATGGCGGCCTCCGTCGGCCATTTGGCGACGTTGATCAGCGCCAGAGCGGTGAAGTTGGCGAGCGCGAAGTTGGAGCCGACGCTGAGATCGATGCCGCCGGTCAGCATGACGATCGCCATGCCGATCACGATCAATCCAAACTCGCCGATCTGCCGCGAGGTGTCGACGATGCTTCCGAGTGAGAGAAAATTTGGAATCGCCGCGGCCATGTAGGCCGTGACCGCGACGAGAAGGAAGACGGGGATTGCGTTGTCCACCCACTTTCTGCCAAGCAACTCGCCGACGACATGATCAGGGACATATCGATAGCGTAGCCTGGTGACCCACTCGGCAATCATCGCGACGTCTTCCCAATGCACGAAGAAAAGCGCTGAGACGTTTCTTGCGGCTCAGCGCTCTCATGAGCCACCGGAGGGGTTACTTCTCCAGGTTCTTCACGCTCCAGCACAGACCCGGGCGGAGCGTTTCCTTCGTGATCTTGGTGGTCGGGCTGTAGATGACGATCTTCTCCTTGCCGGCCGGCAGCCCGGACTCGAGGATCACCTGGATCACGTCGTTCAAGTCGCGGCCGATGTCCATGACGTGGTAGGCGATCTCTTCCTGGAACACGCCCTTCTCGACATTGTCGCACGCCATCTGCTCGCCGCCGCCGGAGGTGACCAGCGCGATCGACTTGCCGGATTCCTTGATCGCGGCCGCCGCTCCCAGATCCATGACGTCCCAGAACCCGACCACGCCGCACAAATCCGGGTTCTGCTGAATCACGGTCGCGATGACGTTGCGCGCCTTGTTGGCGTCCCAATCGGCCGCCTGGTTGGCGACGAGCTTGATCTCGGGATGTTTGGCGAGGACGTTCTCGGCCCCTTTCAACATGCCGCTATCCGACCCGGCGGTCGGCTGCCCGACCAATATCGCCACCTTCCCGCTTGTCCCGGCGCCGCAGCGATCGACGATTGCTTGCGTCTCCGCTTCGCCGACGGCGATCCAATCGGCGCCGACATAGGCGTCGGAATTGTAGTTCGACCTCATGCTGACCTGGATGACGTGAATGCCGGCGTCCTCGGCGCGCTTCAGCAGCTTCGCATAAGACTGGACATCGAGATTATGAGCGATGATGACGTCCGGCTTTTCCGTTATCAGGGCCGTGATGGCTTGCGCGCCGACGTCGGCGCTGAGATGCGGGTCGCGGATCTCGAGTTTCATCCCGAGGCGATCGGCTTGCTGTTTCAACGCCGAAGCCCATCCCTCGGTCAGATCGATGCCCATCGTGCTCGGCACGAAGGCGATCGTCTTGCCGTCGAACGTCTTGAAGTAATCGGCGCGTCTCGGGTCATCCATGCCCGCGGCGACGGCGTAACTCGCGATCCCCGACAGCGCCATTGCGATCCCGATTGTCGCGAAGACGTTTCCCTTTTTCATGCCATATCCTCCCTTATTTGGCGGTCCAAGTTCTAGATGTCGCCCTGCTGCGAGATCTGTTCGTCGAGCGGATTGAGAATGCTGTCGATGACGATCGCGGCGAGCAGGATCAAACTGCGGATCACGTTCTGCAGCGTGTATTCGATGTTCATGATGGTCATCCCGTTCAGCAGGATGCCGATCAACAGCGTGCCGACGATCACGTTGCGGATGCCGCCGCGCCCTCCTGAAAAGCCGATGCCGCCAATGACGACGACCAGGACGACGTCGTAGATCAACGATGAGTTCGCGGCGGCGGTGTCCATGCTGGCGACGGCCGTCGCGGTGATGATGCCGGCAAGGAAAGCGACCGACGCCGCAATCGCGTATTGCAGGACGATGACCGGCCGCACGGGCGCGCCCGAAATGCGCGCCGCCGCCGGATTGTCGCCGATCGCGTAGGTGAACCGCCCCGCTTTGGTGAAACGCAGGAAGGCGAAGCCGAGCAAGGCGACGATGGCGAAGAACAGGATCGGCGTCGGCAGGCCGAAAACAAACCCGCCGCCGATCCAGGCGATGCCGGAGGCGCTGGGAGGCATATAGACGACGAAGAGCGGCACGAGGGCCCAGCGAGCGAAGCCGTAGACGAACGAGGCCATGCCCAGAGTCGCAAACAGCGGCGGCATTTCGACGTAGGCAATGAGCACGCCGCTGAGCAGGCCGGCCCCCAAGGCGAACCCATACGCAATTAGCATGGCGAGCAGGATCGGGACGCCCTGGTTACCGAGTTGGAGCATCCAAGCGGCCGACATCGCGTAAATCGCGACGATCGCCAGATCGATGCCGCGACCGATTACGAGAATCGCCATCCCGACGCCGAGAATGCCCAGAACGGAGACGCTGCGCACCAAGGTAATAAGATTGCCAGAACTCAGAAATCCGTTCAGGGAGAACGAGAAAACGCAAAACATCGAAATTGCGATTAAGAATACGATCTTCTCTTGCGTCCAGGACACCTTTCTCAACCGCCCGAACATGATTTCCTCAAATCGCTATTCTCAAACGCCGAAGCGCGATTGCGCGGGCGGCGCTCATTTCTTTCTCGTCAAACCAAGCCGCGCCGATGATGTGACGTTACCCCCCTGATCGTGTGACGGCTTGCGCGGCAGCGCATAGCTTTTGCTCGCCAGCGCAGAAATCGCCCTTGCGGATCATGGGGAGAGACGCCTCGCCGGCCGGAAAGGCTTCGGCTCAAGGGCTTTGAGACGCCTGCGCGCAAGGCAAGAGACCAAGCTCAGAAGGCGCAGAAGTCAGAGGAGCGCGCCGAAGTCGAAGAAAGAGAGCCGTTTGCTCGAAGCCGCCCTCTCCGGCTTGCAAGCGGGGAGTTCATGCCCCCGCGCCCGCCATACGGAGCCGAGACGAAGCGAGTCCGCCGCGTCGTCGCCGTTCCGGTCAGGCGAAGCCTTGGCGCAGCGACGCCGCGCCATTGGCGAAGGAGGCGTCTTTCACGAAAGACCCGACGCGGCGGAAGTCTTCCTCACGTCCGACGGTCGCAGGCCGAATTGCGTGCGAAAGAGATTGCTGAAATGGGACGAGCTATTGAAGCCGATGGAATATGCAATTTCCGTGATCGATTTCGTTTCGTGTTGCGGCGAGGAGAGCAGATCGTAGCTGCGTTGTAGCCGTCGCGTCCGTAGCCATTCGGACGCCGACATGCCCATCGGATGAAACAGCTGATGAAGCGTGCGCAGCGAAATGCCGTTCTTCTTCGCTATGTCGCCCAGCGATAGGTTGGGATCGCTCAAGTGCTCGTCGATGTAATTCCTCACCAGCAGCAAGCGGCCGCTCTGCACGCACGCCTCAGCCGGCGGCCGGCGGTCAGGTTCCGCGCTGATCGCCAGAGCGAGGATATCCATGAACTGTTCGCCGAGCCTGGCTCGGGATTGCGGGTCGAGATTGGCTCCCTCCAACGCCAGCGCGGAGCAGAATTCAACCGCGATTCGGCCAAGACCGCGGCTGAGATTGAGATGCGCGGTGAGCGGCGGCCGCTCCGAAGCGAAGCGGCTCGCAAACGCCTGGCGCGGAAGTTCGACCCAGAACGAACGCAATTTGGTGTCGCAGCGCAGCTCGTAGGGTTCGTTCGCGTCGAAGAGAGCGCCGACGCCGGCGTGCATGGTCATCGAAGACTTGGCCTGGCGGATATTGATGTTGCCGCTTTGCGCCAGCCCCATGTAGTAGCAATCCTTCTCGAGTTGGGCGATGTGCCGGCTTTGGCGCAGCACCGACTGCGGCGAGGACAGCGTGTCGGTAAGGGTCACCTCGCCAAATCGGATCTCACGAACAAATCCGTCATAGGAGCTTTGCGATTCGGCCGCACAATCGACCCGCAAATAGATTTCGCAGATGGCGTCCTGCCAAGCTTGGCGACGTTTGGCGGCCGGAAGAGTCTTGCTGTCGAAAATGGTCTGCATGGCTTCCTCCCAACGCGCCACTCCGAGCGAGCCAGTGGCGTTTTTACGCCTCCTGAGCCATGTCCGTCGCGTCGCCCCGAGGGCCTTCGCGGACTCGCTTGCCGGCGCCGCCGAACGCCGATAAATCAGTAACGTAGCGGCGCTCGCATCCGTCGCGCAGTGCAGACGTAAAGCCTACTATCGGCCCCTGCGAAGGGCAAGAGCGCCCCGCCGCGGGCCCGGATCGACGCGCCTCCCCCCAGCCCTCGATCAGGTCCGGATCGAGCGGGCCGGCCGCATGCAAGCGTTCGGCGCCGGCCGCGATCGCGAGGCGCAATTGCTCGTGAGTTGGCGGGCGCGTGCGGCCTCTGCGGCTTCGCCCCCGCGACGATCGCGGCCTTGCGCCGATGAGACCGAGCGTCTGTCGGCGGGAATGGTCCCCGCCGACAGACAGGAGCCGGAACAATGTCTCAAACCTCGCTTTGCTATGCTGCGCTCGAAAGCTACTTGTCTACAGCGCAGGTGAAATTGCCGGCGTCGTTGGTGTCTCCGTCGCCCTTGTACCACGCGCGTTGCGGATAAGAACAAAGCGGACGTTGCATGGCGACGCCGCTGGCAGGCTTGCCGTCGACATATTTTGTCGCGACGACTTGCGTTGGGGCGACGCCGTCTTCGACCCAATGGATCATGGCGGAAAATATGTCATGACCAGGATCGGTCGATGGCGGGATTCCTCCGGCGACCGACGCAGAGTTGAAGGCGTTCGGACCGGCGCCGCCGCCGCAGTGGGCGACGCCCGGAACCATGAAGAGCCTAGCGAAATTTTGCGCCTCTTGCAGGCCGCCGAATTGTTTGACCAACCCGTTATAGAGGGTCACGGTTTGGAAGGGGACGACCAGCGGGTCCGCCCATCCTTGATAGACGACCAGTTTCCCGCCGCGCGCTTTGAATGCGCTCATGTCGCCGGTCATCGCGCCGTTGACCGACGGCCCAAGCTCAGCGTCGACCTTGGGCATATCCCGATCGAAATCAAAATCGCGCCAGTTCCAGTCGGCCCCGAACACCCACTTGAACAGACCGCCGAACGCGGGCGACCCCGGGGCGTTGGCCGGCGTTTCGATGAAGCCCCAGTTGAAGGGTCCGGCCTCGCTCCCCGGCAGCCATCCGTAATAGAGCGCTTTGCCGGCGCCGCTCATGGGACCGGAATAGAAGGCCTTGGCGGTCTCGACTTCGCCCGAGGTCAGGCACGCGTCCGAATCTGCGCCTTGGCAAGTCAGGCTCGCGGAGTCGAAATCGCAACCGGTGGGATCGGCGATAAACGGATCCGACTTGAGGCCGTTGTTCTTGCCGCCGCAAGCGGCCACAGCGGCCTTGGTCAGCAGCGTCAGCTTGGCGTCGGAGATCTTGTGCCCGGGAAGCAAGTTCGCAGCGCGGTAATCCCACACGGCGGCGGCATGGCCCATGGTCCGATTGACGACGGGCGCTCCGATCAGAATGCCGTCGTAATCGTCGGGATAATATTGCGCTTCAATCAGCCCTTCCTGACCGCCCGTCGAACATCCCGAGTAGTAGGAATGCTTGGGGTCCCCGCCATAAAACGCCTTCTCGATCGCTTTGCCGGCGACCGTCATCACATGCGTCGACAGGAGTCCCCAATCCTTCCATTTCTGTGGGTGGCCGACGAGCGGATCGCCGTTCAAGGGCGTCGCCGGCGCTGTCCCCATATCCGTCGTCGCAGACGCATATCCCCGTTTGACCCCGGCCTCCATCGCCCCGTAGCTGAGGACGAGCAGGCCGCCGAAGCCGCCGTTGCCGTTGCCGTGAAACACGCCCTTCCATTGATCCTTCGGCAGCCACATCTCAACGACGATGTCCGAGTCGGGCGCCGCCTTTACGGAAGCGACCACGCGGCAAAACGCCGGCATGTCTTTTCGCGTCACTTTGTCGGAAGTGGTGAAGTCGCCGGCGGGAATCGATTCCGCGCTCTTGATCGTCGTGTCGGGAAGCTTGAGGTTGGCCAGATCCTCGCATCCCGCGGCCCACGACGGCGCCGACCACAAGGGCGCTGAAAACGCGACTGCGGTTGAAACCAAGAGCTTCATCCGAAATGCGCGGCTGCTTTTGTCCACCATGCCATCCTCCCCTTCAGAGGCGCGCTTAGCGCCGATGCGACTTTCTTTGCGCAGCGCCGACGCGTTGCGTCGCATCCGGTTTGGCGACAAAAAGGGCTGGCGGCAGGATCGAAGTAAATGTTCGTAGCAGCCATACGCTTGGATAACGGATATCGGGGAAACACATAACGTGTGGCCGATGTTTCCGGGCGCGCGCCAATCTGCAGAAGCGACGCCAGACGATCGGCGCGTCCTTGGTTCCGAGCCGACTGAAGAACCGGTTCGGCGCGGCGATGAGCGAGCCGCTGGCTCGATCGCGATCGATGGGCGGGTCATGTTCGCCGTCAGCGGCGGCGGCGCCGACGCGAATGGCGATCGCGCTCGCGCGTCGGCCGCCCGATGTTATCGTGGTCGACGATCCGGCCCCTGACGCGCGCGAGCCGAGCTGCGCCGACCCTGGCCGCGGTCAGACCTCCAGCCATTCCTTGCGGATCGCCGAAGCCTGTTCGAGCGCAGCGGGCGTTCCTTCGTAGACGATCTTGCCGTGACCCATCACGTAGAGCCTCTTGCTGATCTTCAACGCGATCGTTAGCTTTTGCTCCACCAACAGGATGGCGACGCCTCGCCCGGCGATTTCCTCGAGAAACTGGCCGATATGCTCGACCATCTTCGGCGAGAGTCCCTCGGTCGGTTCGTCGATCATGATGAGGTCTGGGTCCCCCATCAGCGTTCGGCACACCGTCAGCATCTGCTGTTCGCCGCCGGAGAGCACCCCGCCCGGCGCGTCGATGCGATCCTCCAGTTGCGGGAACATGCGGAACATGTCGCCCATCGTCCAGCGGCCCCCCGCCTTGCCGGACTTCTCGCCAAGCTGAAGATTTTGCCGAACCGTCAGCGCGGGAAAGATGTCGCGCGTCTCGGGCACGAAGCCGAGCCCCTTGCGCGCCGTCTGATGCGGCCTGCAGCCGGCGATCTCCTCGCCCTTGAAGCGGATCGAGCCTTTGGGCGGCACGTTGCCCATGATCGCCTTGATGGTCGTCGAGCGTCCGACGCCGTTGCGGCCGAGCAGACTGACGATCTCGCCCTCGTGGACGTTGAAGGTGACGCCATGGAGGATATGGCTCTTGCCGTAATAGGCGTGGAGGTCGTCCACTTCGAGCAACGGAGCGCTCATTGTTGGCTCACCTGTCCGAGATAGGCTTCGCGCACCTCGGCGTTCTCACGGATGCGGTCGGGCGTGTCGGTCGCGATGATCTGGCCGTAGACGAGAACGGAAATGCGATCGGCCAGGTTGAACACGACGCTCATGTCGTGCTCGACCATCACCAGCGTCTTGCCTTCGGTCACCTTGCGAATCAGCGCCACGGCCTGTTCCGTTTCGCTGTTGTTCATGCCCGCCGTCGGTTCGTCGAGCATGACGACGTCCGCGCCACCGCCGATCGTCACGCCGATTTCCAGCGCCCGTTGCTCGGCATAGGTCAGCACGCCCGCCGGCACGTCGCGGCGCGCGGTCAGGCCGATCTGCTGCATCAGCCATTGCGAGCGTTCGCGAACGTCGCGCAGCCGATCGATAGACCGCCAAAACGCGTATTTGTGGCCGAGCGACCACAGCGTGGCGCAGCGCAGATTCTCGTAGACCGACAGTTTGGGGAAAATGTTGGTGATCTGGAAGCTGCGCGACAGACCGCGACGGTTGATCTCGAACGGTTGCAGGCCGGTGATGCGTTCGCCGTGCAGGAGCACATCGCCGGAAGTCGGTCGGATGCGCCCGCTCGTCAGGTGAAACAGCGTCGACTTGCCGGCGCCGTTCGGACCGATGATCGCGTGTCGCTCGCCGCTTTCGATGTCGAGCGAGACGCCGCGGATGATCTTCGTGGCGCCGAAGCTCTTGTGCACGTCGACCAGGGAGAGAGCGACGGTCATGCTGGATCTCGCGAATGGAGCCGCTCGTTCACGGCGCCCCAGGCGTCGCCGATGCGCGGCCAGAGCAGCCGAATTGCGACCACCCCGACGCCGAACAGCAGGACTGCGACGATCCAGGGCGGCGCGGTCGCAGCGTCGAGGTTGACGCCGAACAGACGTATCGCCGAGCCCTCGCTTTGCACCAGCTGGAACTGCCGATTGGCCAATTCGATCAGCATGATCGCGCCGACGCAGGCCGCGGCGAACGCCGGCGCCACCAGGGCGTAGGAGGGCGCGAGCCGCCACAGCTGCCCGCGCAGCGCCGCCTGCTGGTGCAGCTTGACCCAGCCGACGACGCCGTCCGGCGCATAGAGCACGACGCCGATGAACATCAGGCCGAAATAGAGCTGCCAGACGCTCGAAACGTCGGACAAGGTGATCTGCAGGAAGGTGACGATCACCGCGCCGACGATCGGCCCGGTGAACGAACTGACGCCGCCGATGTAGGCCATGAACAACGCGAGGCTCGATTGATCCGCGGCGAGTTGCTCGGAGTTCATGATCTCGAAGTTGATCGCGGTCAGTCCTCCGGCGATCCCGGCGAAGAAGGCGGCGAAACAGAACGAGATCATGCGCAGCACGCGCGGCGAATAGCCGACGAATTCCACCCGCTCGGGGTTGTCGCGCACCGCGTTGCACATGCGCCCGAATGGCGTCCGCGTCAGGGCGTACATCGCGACGATGGAAAGGAAGCACCACGCCGCGATGAGATAATAGACCTCGATCTGCGGGCCGAATTTATGTCCGAAGAGGGGCGCCAACGCCGAGCGATTGGTGGTGATCCCCTCTTCGCCGCCGAAGAACGTGCGCAGGATGAACGAACTCGACGACACGAGCTCGCCGATGCCGAGCGAAATCATCGAGAAGACGATCCCGGCCTTCTTGGTCGAAACGAGGCCGAACAGGAAGCCGAAGCCGAGCCCGGCCAGCCCGCCGACGAGCGGAATGATCACCACCGGCACGCCGAGCTTGGCGTGGATGACGGCGTTCATCACATGGATGGCGACGAAGCCGCCAAGGCCGTAATAGACCGCGTGCCCGAACGACAGCAGGCCGGTCTGCCCCAACAAGACGTTGTAGGACAGGGCGAAGATGATCATCGTGCCCATGACGCTCATCATCGTCAGCGCCGAGCCCGACACGAAGACATGCGGCGCCACGGCGAACAGCACGGCCATCGCCACCCAAGGCGCAAGAAAACGCACGGCGGAAATCATGTTTCGCGGGTTCCCATAAGCCCGGTCGGCCGCACAATGAGCATCAGAACGAGCAAGACATAGGGAATGATCGGCGCGAGTTCCGCGACGGTCACCTGCCAGAGGTCGCCGAGGAGGGGCGGCGCCGCCGAACCGAATATCCCCGCAAGCGAATAGTTCATCGCCACGGCGAAGGTCTGGACCAAGCCGATCAGCAACGAGGCGACAAAGGCGCCGCCGAGCGACCCGAGACCCCCGACGACGATGACGACGAACAGGATCGGCCCGAGCGAAGCGGCCATGGACGGTTGCGTGACCAGCGCCGGGCCGGCGATGACGCCTGCAAGTCCGGCAAGCCCGGCGCCCGCGCCGAACACCAGCATGAAGATCTTCGGCACGTCGTGGCCGAGCATCGCGACCATGTCAGGATGGGTCAGCGCCGCCTGGATGATGATGCCGACGCGCGTGCGCGTCAGCCCGACGAGCAGCGCGGCGAACATCGCCACCGCCGTCAGCAACATGAACATGCGATAGGCCGGATAGGTGGTGTCAAACAGGCGAAACGCGACGAAATCCAGCGAAGGCGGAACGCGATAATCGACCGGCGATTTTCCCCAGAACATCTGCACGAGTTCTTCGATGACGAACGCCAGGCCGAAGGTGAACAGCAGTTCGGAGACGTGGCCGAGGCGGTGCAGGCGGCGCAGACCGTAGCGCTCGACCAGCGCCCCGACCGCGCCGACGGCGATCGGCGCAATGAAGAACCCCGGCCAGAAGCCGATCCGGCGGCTGATCTCAAAACCGAAATAGGCGCCGACCATGTAGAAGCTGGCGTGGGCGAAGTTGAGCACGCCCATCATGCTGAAGATCAGCGTCAGGCCGCTCGCCATCATGAACAGCAACATGCCGTAGAGCACGCCGTTCAGGGTCGAAAACGTGATGAGTTGCAGCATCGGAGCCCCAAGTCGCGCAGGACGGCGGCGGGCGTCGGCCCGCCGCCGCGTTTTCCTGTTACGGACGCTCCATCTTGCAGGTGGTCGGCAGGACCGTGTCGACCGCCTTGACGGCGCCGATGGTCTTCCAACCCCAGCCGGTCCCTTCTTCGTCGAACTTCGCGCCCGGATCGAGCGGGCCGAAGCTGCCGATGTACAAGTCCGAGAAGAACTGATGATCGTCCTTGCGGATCCAGGCGTCGCCGCCGTCGAAGGCCTCGGTCTTCATGCCCTCGAGCTGCGCGGCGATGGACTTCGCGTCGTCGGCCTTGGCGAGCG
>Ga0187851_10000639_pt1 | contig 35420 bp, 31 predicted proteins | sample June2016WEW_6_10_FD_132997 | JGI IMG/M metagenome (GOLD analysis project Ga0187851, IMG submission 132997) | Peatland microbial communities from SPRUCE experiment site at the Marcell Experimental Forest, Minnesota, USA - June2016WEW_6_10 | ecosystem: Environmental > Terrestrial > Soil >...
GTCGAAGACGGTTTTATTGAAGACCTCGACGAACTGCGCGGCGGCGCCGGCGCCGCGGAAATCCGGCAGAGCGATGGTCTGTTTGGCCTCGGCGGTCAGCTTGATCGTTATATCGCTCTGCTGGGACTGGCCCGGTGCGAGACCGGCGAGCAGGGCCGTGAGGATCAGTGCGGGAATGAGAGAGATTTGTTTCATCGCGTCCATATTTCAGCGCTTCAAGGTGAACCAGAATTCAATTGTCGCCGAAGAACCCGAGTAGGCCGCCGGCAGGGCATCGAACGGCGAGGCTTCCGCGACGGCCCGCTGCGCGGAGTAGTCGAGAACCATATTGCCGCTAGACTGAGCGACGCGGACGTTGCGCACCTGCCCGTTGCGCTGGATTTCGAAGGTAACAATCGCCGTCGGGAGCGTGCGGATGCGGGGATCGAGTGTGTCGGTATGCCACTTCTGCGCCACGCGATCGCGGACCAGCATAGCGTAGGCGCCGAAGATGTTGCCAAACGGCGCGCCGCTGCCGACGCCGACGTTGCCCGCGCCGGGCGCGGGTGCGAACAAGGGCGATGCGGCCGCGGGACCGGTGCGGCTGGTGAGCTGATTGTCGGCCAGAGGCTCAGGATGCGCGCGCGGATTGCGGTAGGAATCGCGGGCATTCTTCCGAATGTGTTTGGACTTGAGCGCGATGGCGTCATCGGGCTCTTTGGGCGCCGGCTTGCTTTTCTGCGCGGGCGTGGTGAGGGGCTCCGGGACTTGCGATTCGGTGTCGCTGGCCACGCGGTTGGTCGGGCCGCTGCGATTCATAAAGGGCAGCGCTTTGACCGATGTGACGCCCACCGAGCCGCCGCCCATCGAATCGGGACTGCCCCAGGACTGGCGTTGCGCGAGGTGCGTGAGCCCGAGTAGAACGATCAGCGCGACCGTGCCGGCGTGGAGCGCCACAGATTCCATGAAGGGCCGCCGGAGCGACTCGCGTTCGTCGAGAATCTCACGATGCGCGTCCATAATTCTTCCCGCTGGAACCTACTTGGGCCGGCCGTCGTCCGGTTGCGTCACCATGCGCGGCTCGATTTTCTCGTCGCCCAGCGTCGCGATCACCGGCGCCAGCACGCCCCACATGACGGCCTTGTCCGCGCGCACGTAAACCGCCTTGGCAGTGGGGAACCTGCGCCGGACCTCCGCGCCGAGCTGATGAATGTTGGCCGGCTTCTCATTCAGAAACAGCTCGCCGGCACGCGTGATGGAGATCACCGGCAATTGCTGCGCGCTGTCGCGGACCTGCTTGACCTTGGGAACTTCGATCTCGAGGCCGAATTCCATCACGTGCGCCGTCAGCATGAAAATGACGAGCAGCACGAGCACGACGTCGACCAGCGGAACGATGTTGATCTCGGCCATCGAAGCCATGCCGCCGCGCCGGCCGCGCGGGCTGGACATTCCATTTTGCGTCGAGAAGGCCACCGCGCGCTACTCCTCACCGCGTTCGGTCATGTTGAGAAACTCGAGCGAGAAGTCGTCCATGCGGGCGCCTAACTCGCGGATCCGGTGCGTGAACTGATTGTAGGCGATGGCCGCGGGAATGGCGGCGGCGAGCCCGGCGGCGGTGGCGATCAGCGCTTCCGAGATGCCGGGCGCGACGGCGCGCAGGCTCGAACTGCCTTGCATGCCGAGGCCCTGGAAGGAGTCGATGACGCCGAGCACGGTGCCGAACAGGCCGACGAAGGGCGACACCGAAGCGGTGGTCGCGAGCCAGCTCATATTGCGCTCGAGCCCGGCCAGCTCTTCGCTGATGCCCATCTGCAGAGAACGCTCGACGGCGACCTTGTTGATGATGCGGCCATGCGCCTCGGCCTGGCGCGCGGCCTCCTCGTATCCGAACGAAAAAACGCCGGTGAGAGGAGAGGCGCGAAACTGCTCCGCGACCGCGGCAATGGCGTCCAGGCGGGGCGCCTTGCGAAAGGCGCGCAGGAACGAACGGTTAGCCTGAGAGGCAGCTCCGAACTGGCGCCACTTGGCAAAGATGACGGTCCAGCTCATGAGGGAAGCGACCACCAGAAAGAGGAGGACGATCTTCGAGACCAGCGACGCGTTCATCAGCAGATCCCACAGCGGCAACTGCAGAAAAGCGCCGGCGAATGGAAGGCTCAAAACAGAACTCCTTGGAATTGTCGGGAGGATCCCAATCCCTGTCTACCATGATAACGGGCTTGGAATTAAGGCGGCGCGGCGAGCGGGTGGCGCAAACGACTATAATCTGGCTCGGATGCTCGTCGAACTCGTAGTCGAGAACTTCGCGGTGGTGGAGCGGTTGCGGCTCAGCCTGCAGGCCGGGCTGAACGCGCTCACCGGCGAAACGGGCAGCGGTAAGTCGCTGGTGGTGGATGCGTTCGGATTGTTGCTGGGAGGGCGCGCTACCACGGACGCGATCCGGACCGGCGCGGAGCGGGCGTTCGTCTCGGGGCGGTTTGTGCTGCCGGACGACGCCGCGTTGCGCGCGCTGCTGGCCGATGCGGGGATCGAGGCCGAAGACGGGGAGCTGGTGATCGAGCGTGAGATTCTGGCCAACGGCAAGAGCCGAGCCTACGCGAGCAGCCGTCCGGTCACGTTGACGCTGCTGCGGGACCTGGCGCCGTATCTGGGCGACATTCACGGTCAGCACGATCAGCAGAAGCTCCTCTATTCAGACGCACAGCGCGAGCTGCTGGACGAGGCGGGCGGCGCGGAAGCCGAACTGGCGGCGGTGGGAGTGGCGTGGCGGGAATGGCGCGAGGCGGCCGCGGCGCTCGAGGAACTCGACCGCAGTGAGCAGGAAAAGTTGCGGCTGGCCGACCTGTGGATCATGCAGCGCAAGGAAATCGAGGCGCTCGAACTGCAGCCGGGCGAGGACGCGCAGCTCGAAAACGAGGCGCGCGTGCTCAGCAATGTGGCCCGGCTGACGGAGAACGCCACGGCGGCGCACGAGGCATTGAGCGACTCCGAGGACGCGGCGGCGAAGAGCATCGCGCGGGCGTTGAAAAAGCTCGAAGATCTGGTTCCGATCGACGACAAGATGCGCGGGGTGGTCGAAATCCTCGAACCGGCGCGGATCGCCGTGGCCGAAGCGGCGCACGAGTTGCGTCATTATCTGGGGGCGCTCGAGGCCGACCCGGCGCGAATCGAAGTAGTGGAAACGCGGCTGGCGCACATCGAAAAGCTGAAACGTAAATACGGGAATACGATTGAGGAGATTCTGGCGTTTCTGGCCGATGTGCGATCGAAACTCGACGCGGTAGAGAGCGCCGCCGAGCGGCGGGTGGAATTGCAGAAGCGCATCGGGCAGCTCGAAGGCGCTTACCGGAAGGCCGCGCTGGCTCTGCGAGCAGTACGCGAGAAGGCGGCGAAGGCATTGCAAAAGGCCGTGGAGACGGAGCTCGCCGGGCTGGCTATGAAGGGCGTGGTGTTCCGCGCCGCTTTACGCGAAACAGAACCGTCGAGCCACGGAGTGGACCACGTAGAGTTCCTGGTGAGCGCCAATCCGGGCGAGGAAGCGCGGGCGCTGGACCACGTCGCCAGCGGCGGGGAACTGTCGCGGATCGCGCTGGCGCTGAAGACGTGCGTGGCCTCGCGCCCGGCCAAGAACGGCGGGCGAACGCTGGTTTTTGACGAGGTGGACGCGGGCGTGGGCGGCGCGGCGGCGGAAATGGTCGGCCGCCGGCTGAAGCGAATTTCGCGGTCGAGCCAGGTGTTGTGCGTGACGCACCTGGCGCAAATCGCGGGCTTCGCCGATCATCACTACCGCGTGGAAAAGAAGGAAGCTGGCGGCCGGGCATCGACCACGGTTCAGGAATTGAAGGCCGAGCAGCGGGTGCGCGAAATCGGACGGATGCTTTCCGGGCAGAGCCTGTCCGAGGAGGCGCTGCGGCACGCGGCGCGGCTGGTGGAGGAATGCGGCAAGGCCGCGGTGTGACGAGCGCGTGAAACTCTGGCTGTATTTCGTCGGCAAGCCGCGGGACGCCCACGCCAACGGCATGGCGGAGGAGTTCCTCAAGCGCAGCGCGCGCTATATGGATTGCACGATGCGGGAGATCCAGCCGGCGCGATTCGACGTGTTCGCGAAGCACGCCGCGGCGCGCAAAGTGTTTCTCGATCCGGCCGGGAAAATGATGGACTCGCAGCGCTTCGCGGGGCTGTTGGGCGAGGCCGAACTGCAAGCGCGCGATCTCGTATTCCTGGTTGGCGGACACGACGGACTGCCCGCCGAATGGAAGCCGCGGGCGGACCTGCTGCTCTCGCTTTCGCCGCTGACGATGCCGCACGAACTGGCGCGGGCCGTGCTCGCCGAACAGATCTACCGGGGCCTGACGATGCTGCGCGGGCACCCCTACGCGCGCTGAGGGCGGACGACGCGCATTGCCACCGCGATTGCCGGCGCTGTAGCTTGAAGAGTGGGCATGGACTGGTTCAAGATTCCGCGCAAGGTCGCACGCGTCAGCGATGACGAGAGGCACGTCCGCACCGAGGGGCTGTGGATCAAGTGCGAAGGCTGCCACCAGATCATCTGGCGCAAGGAGCTGGAAGAGACGTTGCAGTGCTGCCCGAAGTGCGACTATCACTTCAAGCTCGACGCGCAGGCGCGGCTGAGAATGCTGCTGGACGGCGCATGGGTGGAGCACGACCGGGAGCTGAGTTCGACCGACCCACTGGAATTCGTTGACGCGAAACCGTACCGGCAGCGGCTGGCCACGATGCAGAAGGCGTTGAAGATGAAGGACGCCATCTACGCGGTGGAGGGCAAGCTGGCCGGGCGCAACGTGAACGTGTGCAGCCTGGAGCTGCGCTTTATCGGCGGCAGCATGGGCGCCGTGATGGGCGAGAAGATCACGCGCGCGATCGAGCGCTCGCTGACCAGCCGCAGCCCGTTGATTATCGTCTCGGCGTCGGGCGGAGCGCGCATGCAGGAAGGCGCGGTGAGCCTGATGCAGCTGGGCAAGATCTGCTGCGCGCTGATGCGGCTGGACCAGGCAAAGGTGCCGTTTATCAGCGTGCTGACCGATCCGACGACCGGCGGGGTCACGGCGAGTTTCGCGATGCTGGGCGACTTGAACATTGCCGAGCCGGGCGCGTTGATCGGTTTCGCCGGACCGCGCGTGATCGAGCAAACGATCCGCCAGAAGCTGCCGCAAGGCTTCCAGAGGGCGGAGTTCGTGCTGCAGCATGGGTTCCTGGATGCAGTGGTGAAGCGCCGCGAGCTGAAGCTCCACATCGCCCAGGCGCTCGAGTTCCTGTGCGGCCCCGCCGCCCAGACGCAGGCATGAGCGCGCACAGCGAGCGCGTTCCCCAACCGGCCATTATCGGACGGCACAGAGCATGATCTCGCTCGTCAACGCGGCCAAGAGATTCGGGCCAAGAGTCCTTTTTGAAAACGTCACGTGGATGGTGACGGCGCAGGATCGGGTCGGCCTGGTGGGCTCCAACGGGAGCGGCAAGACGACGCTGATGAAACTGCTGGCGGGCCTTGAAACGCTGGACGCGGGCGACTGCAGTTCGCAAAAGGGCATCAGCGCCGGTTACCTGCCGCAGGACGGATTACAGCTTTCCGGCCGCAGCGTATTCCAGGAGTGCCTCTCGGTTTTCGACAGCCTGAAGGACATGGAGCGCGAGATCGAGCAGATCGCGCACGGGCTTTCCGATCTCGATCCCACTTCCGACGAGTACGCCGCGGCGGCCAATCGATACGCCAATCTGGACGCGCTGTTCCGCAACCGCGACGGCTACGCTCTGGAAGCCAAGGTCGGCAGCGTGCTCAGCGGTCTCGGCTTTCAAAAAGATGAGTGGAGCAAGCAGACCGAGCACTTCTCAGGCGGCTGGCAGATGCGCATCGCGCTGGCCAAGCTGCTGCTGGAACAGCCCAGCCTGCTGCTACTGGACGAGCCGACCAACCACCTCGACCTCGAGGCGCGCAACTGGCTGGAGTCGTATCTGACCTCGTACCCGAACGCGTTCGTGCTGATCTCGCACGACCGCTATTTTCTCGACGTCACCGTTTCGCGGACCGTGGAACTGTGGAACAAAGGGCTGCATTTTTATTCCGGCAACTATGAGTCGTATCTGAAGCAGAAAGAGGAGCGCCGGGCGAGCCTGGAGGCCGCCAGCCGCAACCAGAAGGAGCGCATTCAGCAACTCGAGGCCTTCATCAACCGCTTCCGCTACACAGCCACGAAGGCCAGACAGGTGCAGAGCCGCATCAAGGAACTCGAGAAGATCGAGCGTATCGAGATTCCGCCCGAAGAAAAGACGATCCACTTCAGCTTCCCGCAACCCAAGCCCAGCGGGCGCATCGTGGCTGATTTCAGCGGAGTTTCAAAGGCGTATGGCGAGAAGCGCGTGCTTGAGAATGTCGCATTTCAGATCGAACGCGGCGACCGCGTGGCGTTGGTCGGCGTCAATGGAGCGGGCAAGAGCACGCTCATCAAACTGCTGGCCGGGATCGAGCCGCTGACGGCGGGCGACTACCGCATCGGTCACAACGTCCAGCCGGATTACTTCGCGCAGGATCAGTACAAGGAACTCGACCCCGCGGCCCAGTTGCTGGACGATCTGACGTCCGTCGCCAACGGCAAGACAGTCACTGAGCTGCGCACGCTGCTGGGGTGTTTTCTGTTCGGCGCGGACGATGTTTTCAAGACGATCGGCGTGCTCTCCGGCGGCGAGAGAAACCGCTATGCGCTGGCGCGAATGCTGCTGAACCCGTCGAACTTTCTGTTGCTCGACGAGCCCACGAATCATCTCGACATGCGGGCCAAGGACGTGCTGCTCGAGTCGCTCGAGCAATTCACCGGAACCGTCGTCTTCGTCAGCCACGACCGCTATTTCATCGATCGGCTGGCGACGAAAGTTTTCGAAGTGAAGGACGGCACGGTGAACGTCTATCCGGGAAACTACGAGGATTTCCTGTTCCGGAAACAGCAGGAGGCGGCGGGGCCAGCGACTGGCACGACGAGCGCCCGTGCCACGGTCCTGACGCCGTCGCTCGACGACGTGCCGCGCGGGGAAGCGGGCGAAGGCCGGCCGCGGCGCCTGAATCCGATCAAGTTGAAACAATTGCAAGACCGCGCCGCTGAGCTGGAGGTCGAATGGGCGAAGCTCGAAGCCGCGATCGCGCAACTGGAGATCGACCTGCAAAGTTACACGAGCGCGGAGGAGACCCGCCGCCAGGTGAAGCTTCTGGCGGATAGCGCAGCCCGCCTGATTGAGGTCCTGGCCGAATGGGAACGGGTCAGCACCCAGTTGGTAGAAGCACGCTGAGCCGCCGCGGCTGACCGGTGCAACTCAGCCTGTCCGTCTATCGCAGATACTCTTCCAGGCGGATTTTTTCGTCGGTCCTGCTATCGCGATATTTTACGATGACCGGCGTGTACAGCGAGATGCCCCATTCGCGCCCCTTGCCGCGGGTCACCGCGCGCGAGCCCGCGACCACGACTGCGCCCTCGGGAATCATAAGGGGCACATCGTCCGAGGCGCTGTAGACTGCGTCGCGGACTAAATCGTAAACCGGCGTGGAGCGGTTGAGGATGACGCCCGAGCCGAGCACCGCGCGCCGCTTCACAATCGTCCCCTCATAGACGCCGCAGTTGCCGCCCACCAGCACTTCGTCCTCGATGATAACCGGCATGGCGCCGACCGGCTCGAGCACGCCGCCCAACTGGGCCGCGGCGGAGATATGGCACGACTCGCCGACCTGCGCGCAACTGCCGACCAGGGCGTGCGAGTCGATCATCGTGCCCGCGCCGACCCACGCGCCCGTATTGATAAACATCGGCGGCATGCAGGTCACGCCGCGCCCCAGGTAGCAGCCGTCGCGGATGTTCGAACCGCCGGGCACGATGCGCACGCCGCTGGCGGCGTCCAGCCGCTTCACGGGATAGGTCGCCTTGTCGAAGAACGGCTGCCGGGCCGTGTGCACCGACATGTCCACGATGGCGCCCATGCGGAAACCGAGCAGGATGCCTTTCTTGACCCACGGATTCACGCGCCACCCGGTGGAGCTCGAGGCGTCCGGCGCGGCGGCGCGCGCGTGGCCCGTGTTCAGAGCATCTTTGAATCGGGCAAACAGCGCGAAGTGCTCGGGCGAGTAAGATACCGGGGCGTTGTCGAACAGTGCTTCAATTTCGTGTTGCAATCGGAGAACCTCTAGCTGAGCGGCAGTCCGCATTCGCGCAGCACCGCGTCGATGCGCTCGCGCGAGGCGTGTGACGGTGGCACCATCGGGAGACGGTAGACCGGCTGCAGCAATCCCATGCGTGCCAGCGCCCACTTCACGGGGATCGGGTTGGACTCGATGAAGTTCATTTCCATCAGCGGCAGCCACTGGCGCTGCAGCGCCCGCGCATCGTCGAAGCGCCCGTCGACGCAAGCGTGCGCCAGCGCGGCCATCTGGGCGGGAATCTCGTTGGAGGCGACGCTGATGATGCCCTTGCCGCCCATGCCCGCGAGGGCCAGTGTAATAGCGTCGTCGCCCGAGAGCACCGTGAAATCCGGCGGCAGAGTTGCGCACAGGTTCGCCATCTGCGCGACGTTGCCGGACGCTTCCTTCACACCCACGATGTTGTCGATCGCGGCAAGCCGGCGCAGCGTCGCCGGCTCGACGTTCACACCCGTGCGTCCGGGCACGTTGTAGACCACGATGGGGAGCTTCACGGCAGTGGCGATCGCCAGGTAGTGCTGATACAGGCCCTCCTGCGAGGGCTTGTTGTAGTACGGCGTGACGGAGAGGATGCCGTCCGCGCCGAGCGCCTCGAAGCCGCGGGCCAGAGCCACGACTTCGCCGGTGTGGTAGCCTCCTGCGCCGGCCAGAACCGGTAGCTTGCCCTTGGCCTCCTCAAGCACGATCTCGACCACGCGCAGGCGTTCTTCGTGTTCGAGCGTCGGGCTTTCTCCGGTGGTGCCGCATGGCACCAGGAAATCGACGCCCGCTTCGATCTGACGGCGCACCAGCCGGCGGATGGCCTCTTCGTCGAGCGAGAGGTCCGGCCGGAACGGTGTGACCAGCGCTGTCCCGCATCCTTGCAAGCGCACGTGCCTACTCCTTGCCCTCTGCAAACAGGATCGAGCCGAATTCGAACACACCTTTGCGCCCCGGCAGCCTCCGCGCCGCCTCGAGCGCCCCGCGCGCGAAACCCTCGCGATTGCGGGCGACGTGACGCAGCGTCAGCGTGTCAGCCGCCGAATCGAAGCCGATCTCGTGCGTGCCCGGGTGTGTGCCCGCGCGGTTTGAGGAGGTGTCGATACGCCTATCGTAGCCCGCTTCCCGCATGTCTTCCACCAGCCGCAGCAGCGTGCCCGACGGCGCGTCCTGCTTGGCGCTGTGATGGATCTCCCAGCCCCAGGCCTCGTAGCCGGGGTGGCCCTGCGTCCAGCGCGCCGCTTCGCGGACAACACGGCGGAAAATGTTCACGCCGATGGAAAAATTGGCGCTGTAGATCAACGCCCCGCCGCGCCCTTCAAACGCCGCCCGCACGCGCTCGAGTTCGCCGTACCAGCCCGTCGTTCCGCACACCACCGGCACGCCCAGCGCCGCCAGCCGCAGCAGATTCTCCGCCGCGACATGCGGCGTGCTGAATTCGATCGCCACGTCGATCGGCGCGAAATTTTCTTTCGTCAGGCCCGCGCCCGCGACGTTGTTATATTCGTCCAGGATCAGCGCGACCTCGAAGCCGAACTCGGGCGCCAGGCGCTCCAGCATCCGGCCCATTTTGCCGTAGCCGACCAGTGCCAGTTTCATGTTTCAAACACCTGCGGGTCGAGCTCGGAAAAGAACTCCACGTGCAGGGCCCCGACAGCGCGAGCCAGATCATCTTCGTTTACCACGACGCTGATGTTCAGCCGGGACGCGCCCTGCGAGATCATGCGAATATTGATGTCGCGCAACGCGGCGAAGATGCGCGCTCCAATGCCGGGCGTCTCGCTGAGAGCCTCGCCGACCAGGCAGACGACCGCCTGTTGCGGCGTCACCGTGACCTCCGCGATCTTCGACAACTCGGCCTCGATTTCCGCGAGCGCCTGCGTCTGGTCGATCGTCAGCGAAACGCTGACTTCGGTCGTGGCCACCATGTCCACCGGCGTTCGATAGCGGTCGAAGACCTCAAAAATGCGCCGCAGAAAGCCGTATGCCATCAGCATCCGCAGACTGCGAATGTTAACCACCGTGATGCCGCGCTTGCAGGAGATCGATTTCACCGGGTTGGTGGAATGCACAATCCCGGAAACGATCAAGGTTCCTTCGACATCCGGCTGCCGGGAATTGAGGATGCGGACGGGAATGTTTTTCTCAACCGCCGGGACGACGGTGGATGGATGCAGCACTTTCGCGCCGAAGTAGGCGAGTTCGGCGGCCTCGTTGAACGAGATCGTTTTCAAGCGGTGACCGCCGGGGACAATGCGCGGATCGCATGTGAGCATGCCGTCGACGTCGGTCCAGATCTGGATTTCCGCGGCGCCGATGCCCGCACCCGCAATGGCGGCCGAGAAATCTGATCCGCCGCGGCCGAGTGTCGTCGCCACGCCGTCGGCCGTGGCGCCGATGAAGCCGCCCATGACGACCACGCTGTCGGCGAGCAGCGGAGCGACCCGGTCGTGGAAGCGGGCGTACGTTCGGCCGTACAACGGCAGCGCCTGAGTGTGCCGGCCGTCGGTCACCAGGATCTGCCGGGCGTCGACGTGGGTTGCTGGCAGGCCCAAGCTCTGAAAAATCATCGCGATCAGGGCGCTAGAGAGCCGTTCGCCGTAACTCAACGTTTCATCCCACAGGCGCGGCGTGACGGCGCCGGCATCGGCGATAGAGGCGAGAGTTTTTTCAAGATCGGAGAATTCGCGCTCGAGCAGCGCGTCCATTTCCGGGTGCCGCAGCGGCGCAAGAATCGATCCCGCCTCGCGCCGGTGAAAGGCCTCCAACTCCTCGGCGTCGCGATGGGCGGCGTCGAGATTGCCCGCGGCCGCCTTGTCGGCCGCCGCCAGCAGGCGGTTGGTCGTCTTGCCCATGGCCGACACGACCACCAGCGGACGCTGGCTCTCCCGCGCCTCGACAATGCCCGCGACTCGGCGGATGGCGGCGGCCGATTCAACCGACGTGCCGCCGAACTTCATCACGATCATCGCTGGATCAGGCCCTCCTCGCGCATCAGTTCCGCGTTCAGCACTGCCGCGCCGGCCGCGCCGCGGATCGTATTGTGACCCATGCAGACGAACTTCCAGCCCATCACCGGGCACTCGCGCAGACGGCCTACGGTGACCGTCATGCCATTACCCCGCATGGCGTCGCGCCGCGGCTGCGGGCGATTCTCCTCGTCCAAATACAGCACCGCCGGTATCGGCGCGCTGGGGCAGCCCTTCTGCTGGGGGAACGGATTGAATGCGCGGTACGCCGCCAGCAGCTCTTCGCGCGTGACCTTCTGTTCCAGGGTCACCGAAACTGTCACCGTGTGGCCGTCCACTACTGGAACACGGTTGCAGTGCGCGCTCACTCGCGCCGCCAGCGGCTCGATGTGATCGCCGGCGAAACGGCCCAGGATCTTCTGCGTCTCCTGCTGCATCTTCTCTTCTTCGCCGCCGATGTACGGGATCACGTTGCCCACGATGTCCATCGACGGCACGCCCGGATAGCCGGCGCCCGAGATCGCCTGCAGCGTGGTCGCCACGACCGCGCGGATGCCGAAGGGCTCGAGCGGCGCCAGCCCCATCACGAGCGCCACCGTGGAGCAATTCGGGTTGGTGACGATCTGACCTTTCCAGCCGCGCCGCGCCTTCTGCGCGCTCAGCAGGGCCAGGTGGCCGGCGTTGATCTCCGGCACCAGCAGCGGAACGTCGCTCTCCATGCGGTGATTCCGGGAATTGGAGACTACGGTGTGTCCGGCCTCGGCGAAGGCGCGTTCAATCTCCGTCGCCACGCCCGCGTCCATAGCCGAAAAGACGAGCTCCGGCGGCTGCGTGTCGGGCCGGCATTCGGCGACCGTGAGGCCCGCCGCGGCCGCGGGCATCGAGCCCTCGAGCCGCCAACTGGTGGCCGCGGCGTACTTCTTCCCGGCCGAGCGGTCGCTCGCTCCAGCCCACACCAGCTCGAACCACGGGTGGTTCTCCAGGAATTTCACGAAGTGCTGGCCCACCATCCCGGTGGCGCCAAGCACGCCAACCGGCGTCTTTCTGTCCATCCCTGAATTGTCCTTCAATTTGTTCTTATTTTGCGCCGTCCGCCAGCAATTGGCGAACCAGGCGCGCGTAAACCTCCACCGCTTCGACCAGTTCGGCCTTGGGCACCCGCTCCTCGCCGGTATGCGCGACGTGGATCGAGCCCGGCCCGATAAGGTACGGTTCCCCCCACTGGCCGCCAAAGGCGGGGATGTCGGTAGTGTAAGAAACCACGGTCGTTTCAAAGCCCGCGACCGCTCCCAGACGGAGCGCGGGAATGCACAGCAGCTCGTTGGCCACGGCATCCGGTGCGGCCGCCCGCTCGACGGCGGCGCGAATCGGATCGGGGTCTCCCACCAGCCGGAACATCAGGGCGGCCAGCGCCGCGTCGGGAATCACGTTGGGCGCGCGACCGCCCGAAATCAGCCCGATATTCAACGTGCACGGTCCCAGCGTTTCATCGCGCGGGAGCGGAATCCGGCGCACTCTGGCCAGCGCGTCCAGCAGCTTCTCGATGGCCGACTCCCCCAGTTCCGGGTAGGCCGAATGGGCCATGCGGCCGCTGGCGGCCAGCTCGTAGCGCAGCGCACCCTTGGAGCCCAGCGCCAGCCGATTGCCGGTGGGTTCGCCATTGATCAGGTAGCGCGAGCCGATCGGGTGTCGGCCGGCATGATAGGCTCCGGCGCTGTCCTTCTCTTCGCCAACCACGAACAGCAGCGCGAAATCGCGGACTCCTCCGGCCAGCAGCGACTCAGCGGCACAAATCATCGCCGCGGCGATGCCCTTGGCGTCGCACGCGCCGCGCCCCCAGATATGCGTCTCATCTTCACGCAGAGGAATAAAGGGCGGGACAGTGTCGAGGTGGGTGGACAGAGTGACGGCCGGCTCGCCGAAGCGGGCCAGTACGTTGAACCGCTCCGGCGCCACTTCGATTTGCTCGGCGACGCCGCCATATTGGCTCGCCAGTTTCTGCAGAAGCTGCAGCACACAGGCTCCGGCATCGGCTTCGTTGCCTGTTGTGGACTCGATGTCCACCAGCTTCCGGGTCAGGGCAAGAACTTCCATTCAGGCGCTCTTTACGGCATCTCGATCGGTCTCGGGCACTCCGGCGGCCGGCCGCACTAGAACTTCAGACCGTGCTCGGGAGACCAGTACAGGCCCGCGCTGGCGTAGGCGGAGGAAACTGAGGTCGTGGACGGCTTGATCTGGTTATCGTAATAGCCGCCGCCCGCGGTAAAGGCGAGTCCATGGAGGAATCGATAGGAAAAAGACAGCCCCGCATTGAGCACATCGTACCGGTTCCCCGCCTGCGCCAGGCCTGTCAGGCGTGTCACTCCGCCGACCCCGGAGACCGAGAGCCGGGATGTGAGCGTGCGGCTGAGAAAAGCTCCGCAGGATTCGCTTCGGCTGAGCAACAGCAGGTCGTTGCCCGGAGCGACGCCCGAGTAGCAGGACATTCCGAGCCCGCCGCGCTGAAAAGTGTGGCTATAGGTTGCAGACCCTGAGAGGAATTTCTGGCTCACATTGTCGATGAAGTACACCTGCGGCACGCCCAGCAGCAGGGCGATGTCGGGAGGCAGCGTCAACGTCGCCAGGAATTGAGAATTCACAAAGCTCTCGCCGAAAGATCCGGCGATGGAATCGCGCGGCGTAATCCGGTATTGCGCGCCCACGGTTACGGATTGGATGTTCGTGTTCCCAATACTCTTGATGTAGTCGATCCGCGTATAAGAGTAGACGACGTTGGTGGAAAATCGCTGCGTCCAATAGGTGCTTACGCTCACGTTGCCCGTGTATCCGTTGGAATCGGTGAAGGAGCTACCCTCACGCCGCGCGAAGAACGCCGATCCGCCAAAGCTCACCATCGTCCGTTTACTGAGCAAAACGCCGAGGCTTCCGGAGCTGTTCGAGAAATACGTCATCTGGTTGGAGGACTGGGTGTCCACGAGATTGTTCTGCAACGGGTTGGTCGTGCTGGCGCCTGGAGGAACCGTGGCCCCGCCCGTCGAGCCGCCGCCTGCGACTCCGATGGACCCCAACACGCCATTGGCCGAGGATGAGAGTCCCCAGGACGTCATTCCGAATCCGCCCGCCGAGGCTCCGGCAAACTCCCCGAAATCCAAAGTAAGCCGTCTGGATAATAAGGTACCTACCGACAGACTCACCACATTGGAAGGGAGCCAGCCATTCTGGGGTTCCCCTTTACCGAAATAGCGGTAACCAGAGCCGCTGTAGCCGAGCGTGAAAGTCGTCCGTTTGAACGATTTGATCATCGAGACGCCACCGCTCAAGCCGATGGTTCTGCCAACCAAACCGGACGCGTTTTCAGGCGAGTTGATGTCCGTATAGTAGCTGCCCGAGACCGCCAGCCAGGGCTGAATGGAGTTGACTACCGACTGCAGGCCGTCGGATGTGCGCGGGTCCCTCAGTTGTGCCGGGACGGACGATCCGGCGAGCGCAAGAATGACGATGGCGCGGCTGATTCCCATGGGAATTCCAGAGTACCGCGAATTCTCGCGCAATGGACCGGCGATCGTGGCCCGGCCGCGGCCCGCTTGTCGATCTCGAGGAATTTACAGGTCCCCGTGTTTGCCCTTCGCCCCAAGCCGGACCTTTGACCCCTTCGCCTCGCAGTACGCGTTAAACTCTTCGATCATCTTGGGAGTCCACTCGGTGTCGATTTCGCCCGGCGTGTATTTCCGTTCACGCAACATTTTGTGGCCCCATTCATCGACCATGTGCGTACGCTCGGCCTCGTTGGCCACCTTTTCGGCAACCTGCGGCGGGATGAAGGTGACGCCCTCGGGATCGCTCACCACTACATCGCCCGGCAGCACCGTCACGCCGCCGATGCGGATCGGAACGTTGATGCCCGCCAACGTCGTGTTGCGCAGCGCCGAGGGATGGAAACCGCGGGCGAAGATTTGAAAACCCTCGATTTCCTGGTTCCCGCTCACGTCGCGAATGGAGCCGTCCACCACCAGCCCCGTCCCGGTCTTGGTCATGATCGACGTGCCCAGGTTATCGCCGATGATCGTGCCGTCCTCGATCTTGCCGAACAGGTCCACGACCATCACATCGCGCTTCACCAGCGTGTCGATGACCCAGGAGTTCTGCCCGCGGCTGACCCGGCCCTCTTTCTTGCCGTTGGCGTTGATGTAATCGTTGAAGTCCTTGCGGAACGGCACGAACACGGCCGTGACCGCGCGGCCCACCAGTCGCGGCCCGCCAACTTTCACGTTCACGGTCTTGAAGTTGCCTTCGAACTGCAGCGGGTAGCCGGCTCCGCGCAGCGTCCCCCACGCCTCCTCGGCGTCCACCGTCGCCAGCCGGTCGAGCAATTCGTCGGAGACTTTCGGGCGTCCGTCGGGGAATCGCTCGCCCTTCCACTCGCTGGTGATGGCGAGCAACTGATCTTTCGTAAACATGCCCAACTGCGCCAGCGCCGGCAGCGCGATCAGCGCGGTCAGGATTCCCAATTGAATGACTCTGCGTTTCATCGATGCAATTTCTCCTTAGTCGCTGCGATGTCTCGTGAGAGCGCGCACCGCGGCGCGTTGCTACCACCATTTATGCCCGTTCGGCACCCAACCCGGCGCCGCGTAGGCGAAGAACATCACGATCAGGCCAATCAGCAACGCCAGCGCGATGCTGTGCTTCAGAACGGCCCGGAATACGTCGCCCTCTTTCCCTTCCAGCCCCGTCGCGACGCAGGCCACGATGATCGACTGCGCGCCGATCATCTTGCCCATCACGCCTCCGGCCGTGTTGGCCGCCGCCATCAGCACCGGATTCAGTCCCAGCTTGTTGGCCGTAATCACCTGCAGGCTCCCGAACAGCGCGTTTGATCCGGCGTCCGTCCCGCTCATCGCCGTCCCCAGCCATCCGATCAGCGTGCCGAAAAGCGGGTAAAACCACCCCGTGTTCGTCAGCGCCAGTCCCAGGATCGCGTCCATCCCGCAGTAGCGCGTCACGAATCCCAGCGAGATCATCGCCGAAATTGCCAGCAGGCTGTACCGCAGCCGCCAGTTGGTCCGGCCGAAGACCCGCAGCGTCCTGCCGAACGACAGCCCCAGAATCGGTCCGGCCAGCAGCCCGGCCAGGAACGTACCCGTACCGATCGTGGACAGCCAGGCCAGTTCCATGATGGCGGGCTCCGCATGGTTTTTGGCGACCACCGGCGGAGTTCGCAGAACCATCTGGTGCAAGCCGGGCACCGGCGTCTTGTAGTCCGTGCTCTCCAGCAAGTGCTTCACGGGCGGGAGTCCCCACACGACGACGAACACGGCCAGCAGCATGAACGGCGACCAGGCGTGCAGCACCTGCCGCGTCGTGTGCCGGCTCCGGGCCAGCTCCGCCACCGGCGGATCCTCGGGATAGCGCCAGATCGGCTTCGGTTGCCAGAACCGGAAAAACACCGCGCACAGCAACAGCGTGAACATCCCACCAATCACGTTCACCAGTGTTCCGTCGATGTAGTTCGACCAGAATAGCTGCACTCCCGCAAACGCAATGCCGCACACCGCCAGGCCCGGCCATACCCGCAGCGTGTTGCGCCATCCGGTCATGGTCCGGACGAGCCATAGCGGCAGGATCAGCGCCGTGATCGAAACGATACGGCCTGTCATGGCCGCCAGGTCGGGCTCGGCCAGGCCCGTCACCGCCACCAGTGTCCGCACCGGATTGCCCATCCCGCCGAACGCCACCGGCGCCGTGTTCGCCAGCAGGCACATCACCGCCGTCTCAAACGGCTTGAAACCCAGGCCGATCATCATCGCCCCGCACACTGCCACCGGTGCGCCGCCGCCCCCTGCGCCCTCCAGCACCGCACCGAATGCCAGCGCGATCAGCAGCGCCTGCAGCCGCCGGTCGTCCGTGATCCCTCCGATCGATACCTTGATCGTCTCGAAATGCCCGCTCTCCACCGTCAGGTCGTAGACAAAAACGGCCGCCACCAGGATCCATCCAATGCGGATCGCGGCATAAACAAACCCGTGGCCCACCGCCGCCGCCAGCATCAGCGCGGGCATCCGGAACACCGCCAGCGCCAGCACCGCGCCGCACGCGAACGCCCACACCGCCGCCCAGTGCGCCGCCAGCCGGCGCACCGCCAGCAGATAAAACATTAGCGTGACCGGCAACGCCGCCACGGCCGTGGAGAGCACGGCGTTACCCAGCGGATTGTAATTCTGAGTCCAAACTTGCACGAATGAAGCCCAGCCCTGGCGAAAGCAGGCATCCTATCACACCGGCGCCCGCGGCCCGCTTCAGTGCGCGCTATTCGCGGCGCGCCAGCGCTGCGCACTGCACTCGGGCCCGGCCCCGGTCTCCTACAATGCGGGGAGAGCCATGCCTTCGGTGTGCGTATTCTGCGGTTCGCTGAACTCCGTTTCAGATCTGTTTCTGGATGCTGCCCGCGAGACTGGACGGCTGTTCGCCGCGTCCGGCTGGACGATCGTTTACGGCGGCGCGCGCAATGGGATGATGGGCGCCCTGGCCGACGCCGCGCTGGCCGCCGGCGGCCGCGTGGTGGGCGTGATTCCGCGCGCCCTGGTGGAACGCGAAGTGGCCCACCGCGGGCTGACCGAACTGCGCGTCGTCGCCTCGCTCCAGGAGCGCAAGACCCTGATGGCCGAACTGGGCGACGCGTTCCTGACCCTCCCCGGCGGCTTCGGCACGCTCGACGAACTGTTCGAGGTGCTGACCTATTCGATGCTCGGCTATCACGACAAAGCCTGCGTCCTCGTGAACACCGGCGGCTACTACGACCACCTGCTGGCATTCGTCGGCCAGGCCGTCGCCGAGGGTTTCGTGGCACCTCGTTTGAGCCGCTGCCTGCTGGTCGCGGCGCAGCCGCCACAGGCTCTCAGCCTGCTCGAACGGTCTTTGGCTGAAACTCGCCGCACCGCGCCCAAGCGTTAGTGAGCCGCGACCGTGTTGCTGAGCCGCAACTGTGTTACTGAGCCGCGAGCGTCAGGGAGCGGATGTGCCGAGTGCTTCTGCAACCAACTCCCGTCCGCCTTACCCCGCCAGTCCCCGCGCCTCTGCATCAAACGCGAATTCGAAGCCGTTGGCTGCGATCCCTCTCAACTCCTCTTGCGTGAAGCCGAATGCCGTAGCCGCGATTTCATACTCGCGTTCCAGCGTGGTCCCGAACATCGCCGGGTCGTCCGTGTTCAGCGTCACCGCTACTCCCGCATCGTAGAGCCGCCGCAGCGGGTGCGCTCCCAGCGACGCCACCGCGCCCGTGCGCAGGTTGCTCGTGATGCAGATCTCCAGCGGGATCCGGCGTTCCACCAGGTGCCGCACCAGGGCCGGATCGTCGATCGCACCGATGCCGTGCCCGATCCTCTCGGCCCCGCATTCCAGCGCGTCCCAAACCGTTTGCGGCCCCATCGTCTCGCCGCCGTGCGGCGCCAGGTGCAGCCCCTGCTGCCTGGCCCAGGCGAAGACCTCGCGGAACTCCAGCGCCGGCCCCCGCGCCTCGTCGCCGCCGATGCCGAATCCAATCACGCCGCGCTCCCGATGGGCCGCCGCCAGGCGCGCTACCTCCCACGCCGCTTCGACGCCGAATTGCCGCACCGCATCGAGGATGAACCGCACCTCCACCGGGCTTTGCGCCGCCTCCGCGGCGATCGCGGCGAAGTACGGCTCGAACGGCAGCTCCCGCCACAGCCACACCCCCGCCGACAGATTGATCTCGGCGTACACCACGTTCTGCGCGCTGAGCCGCTCCAGTAGCCGCCGCGCGATCAGCGCGAAGTGCGCCGGCTGCGTGAGGCGCAGGTTCACCCACTTGTAGCTCCGTAGGAATCCGAGGAAATCGGTGTAGCCGTAAGCCTCCGCGACCTTCTCCCGCGTCAGCGCCGGATCGATTTCCAGCAAGGTTTCCGGCTCGACCGAACCTTCCAGATGCAGGTGCAATTCCGCTTTCTTGAGTCGATGAATGAATTCGGTCACGTTCTTCTATGCTAGTCGTTGCGATAATGGACGCATGAAGCCGGGTGATCTGGAAGCTATTGTCGGCGGCTACCACGGTGATCCGTTCGCCGTCCTGGGCCCGCAGTCCACGGCCAAAGGCGGTTGGACGCTGCGCGCCTTTTTGCCGCACGCCAGGAGCGTCACGGCGCTATGTGAAGATGGCCGCAGCGTGGAGCTCGAACGCCGGCACGCCGAGGGATTTTTTGAAGCCGCGCTCGACCGCGCGCCCGGCCGCTACCGCCTGCGCGTGGAAACGCAGCAGGACACGGTCGAGGAGCTCGAGGACCCCTACCGTTTCGGGCCGCTGCTGAGCAGCTTCGACCTGCACCTGCACGCCGAGGGCACCAATCACGAGGCCTGGCACGCGCTGGGCGCGCATCTGGTTGAAGTGGACGGCGTGCCCGGCGTCCGGTTCACGGTCTGGGCGCCCAATGCCGAAGTGGTCAGCGTCGCCGGCGACTTCAACTATTGGGACGTGCGCCGCCATCCCATGCGCCTGCGCGACGGCGGCATCTGGGAGATCTTCCTGCCGCGGGTCGGCGTCGGCGCGCTATACAAGTACTTCGTGCGCTCGAAGATCTTCGGCGTGCACAGCCTGAAATGCGACCCCTACGCCTTCGCCACCGAGAAGCCGCCTAAGCAGGCCTCGGTGGTCTGGGACCTGACCCGCTATGAATGGCGCGACGCCGAGTGGATGGAGCGCCGCGCCGCCGCCGATGCCCTCACCGCTCCCATGTCGTGCTATGAGGTCCATCTCGAATCGTGGATGCGCGATCCGTCGGGCAACCCGCTCAGCTATCGCGAACTGGCCCAGCGCCTGGTCTCCTACGCCCGGCAGATGGGCTTCACCCATCTCGAGCTCATGCCGCCCCTGGAGCACCCTTACTCCGGCTCCTGGGGTTACCAGGTGACCGGCTACTACGCCCCCACCGCCCGCTTCGGCAACCCCGACGATTTCCGCTTCTTCGTCGACGAATGCCACCGCGCCGGCCTCGGCGTCCTCATCGACTGGGTCCCCGCTCATTTCCCGAAGGACGCCTTCGGCCTGGCCCGCTTCGACGGTACCGCGCTCTATGAGCACGACGATCCGCGCCAGGGCGAGCAGAAGGATTGGGGCACCCTGATCTTCAACTTCGGCCGCAACGAAGTGCGCAATTTCCTCATCTCCAACGCCCTGTTTTGGCTGAAGGAGTATCACATCGACGGCCTGCGGGTGGACGCCGTGGCCTCGATCCTGTATCTCGATTACTCGCGCCAGCCCGGCGAGTGGCTGCCTAACCAATACGGCGGCAATGAGAATCTGGCCGCCATCGATTTCCTCAAGCGGTTCAATGAAGAGGCCCACAAGGTGCCCGGCGCCATCACCATCGCCGAGGAGTCCACCTCCTACACCGGCGTCTCCCGCCCGGTCTACGCCGGCGGCCTGGGCTTCACCATGAAATGGAACATGGGCTGGATGCACGATATGCTCCACTACTTCCACCAGGACGCCATCTTCCGCCGCTTCAGCCATCACGACATCACCTTCAGCCTGGTCTACGCCTTCAGCGAAAACTTCCTGCTGCCGATCTCCCACGACGAAGTGGTCCACGGCAAGGGCTCGCTCATTTCCAAAATGCCCGGCGACGATTGGCAGCGCTTCGCCAACGTCCGCGCCTTTCTCGGCTACATGTACGGCCACCCCGGCAAGAAGCTGCTGTTCATGGGCTGCGAACTCGGCCAGTACGAAGAGTGGAACTGGCAGGGCAGCCTGCGTTGGGATCTGCTGCAGTATCCCAGGCACCACCAGCTTCACGACTACGTGCGCGAGCTGAATCTTCTCTACTCCCGGGAAAAACCGATGTTCGAGGTCGACTACCACTGGTCCGGCTTCGAGTGGATCGACTTCCACGACATCGACTCGAGCGTCATTTCGTTCGTCCGCCGCGCCAAAGACCCGAACGATTTCCTGGTATTCGTCTGCAACTTCACCCCGGTGGTCCGCCACGGCTACAACGTCGGCGTGCCCGAGCCCGGCAAGTATGTCGAGGTGCTCTGCAGCGACGCCGAACAGTTCGGCGGCAGCGGCGTTTGCAATCGCGGCGACCTCTGGAGCCGCCCCGGCGTCATCCAGAATCACTACCATTTCCTGACCCTCACGCTGCCGCCGCTCGCGGTCTCCGTGTTCCGCTGCGTCCAGCACGCCTGAGCCGCTCCGGCATGCCCACGGTCCGGCGTATGCTAATTTGATTTCTATGTCCAGAATTGAGCCCCGGTTCAATCCAGGTGCCGGGCTCGGCCCAGGAATCGCCGTTCAAAGGAGCCACACTCGATGTCCCAGGTGAAGCCGGTACCGGACGGATATCATTGCGTCCAGCCGTATCTAATCTTCAAAAACGCCGCCGCGGCCATAGCTTTTTGCGTGCAAGCCTTCGGAGCGACGGAGAAATTCCGAATGGCCGGTCCCGAAGGCCACATCGGCCACGCGGAGATTCTGATCGGGGACTCGACCATCATGCTGGCCGATGAATCGCCGCAGATGGATGCATATAGTCCCGAGCATTACGGCGGCTCTCCGGTCAGCCTGCTGATCTACACCGCCGATTGCGACGCCGTCTATGCGCAAGCCCTGGCCGCGGGCGCGGAGAGCCTGCGCGAGCCCGCCGATCAGCCCTATGGAGACCGCATGTCGGGCGTCCGCGATCCTTTCGGTTACAAGTGGTACATCGCCACGCACATCAAAGATGTCTCCCATGAGGAAATGGGCGCGCAAAGCTGAGTCGGCGGACTTCAGTTACGGCAGGCGAGCATCCCGGCTGATCTTCGGTCGCGGGAAAGGACCGGCGAGAGTCCCGGCGGCCTCGCCGCGTGGATCGGGAGCGGCAGCGCCGCGTAAGCACAGGAACGCCGCACTGGGGGATCAGGGCCGGTAAAAATTACCGCCAATGCCGAGCCTCGCGGGAATCTTTTACACCCCGCCTCCGCCGAGTTTGCGCCAACCCCCGCTGATTCAGCGGCCTCATCCTCCAAACGCCGGGGTTCTCACTTGGACTATCACGTGCCTCTACAGCAGTGAGGGGGGAGAAAGAAATGCCCACTAAAATGCTACATTCAGACCTGAATCGCGGCACGATACGGGAGATACGGGGAAGTTCCAGTTGTAAGTCGAGCCCTGGCGCACGGGTTGACCAATACAAGAGCTACTGGATTCGCAGTTTCTTGGAGAACTGGCCACGCTGGAGGGTTTTGAAGCCCTCCAGACCGGCGCGGCCGTTGGCTTTCTGAGAATGCCCGCTCGGCCCTCCGGTCGGATCGAAGGCCGGCCGATCGTCCGAGGCTTCCATCGTGCGAAAAAGGTGAATGCAGCCGGGCAGTCGCTTGCGCCGGCGCGCCAGCGCCGGGTCAAGCCAGCCAGTAGTGGCCTTTTCTTCCCTAGGAGTGGTCGATTTCCCATCGGGGCAATGGTCAAGCTGGACCGTTTCCCCACTCCCGCCGCAATCCACCCGCCGGCGCCGCGGCCGCCTCTTGATGGAATGCGTTAGCGTAAGGAGGATGTCGGCCTCAGACGACTCAGCCGCTATGGGCGATCCCCTCTTCCTATCGTTGTGGCTCGGCGGCTTCAGCCCGCTCGCGCTGCCGATCTACTTCCGCAAGACCCTCGAGGTCTTCCCGTTCTCCAAACTCGCGCCGGGTTCGCTGCTGCGCGTGTGGGCCGTCTCGTTCCACGAAGTCCCCGTTTTTGAGAGCTTCCTCGATACCGCGGTCGACGCCCGCGAGGCTGCCGGCCTGGTCCAGGAGTTCCTGCACGACGATTGCTGCATCCAGCTTGAAACCCGCTGGGATCTGTGGCTCTGGGACGGCGATTGGGCGCTCCGACCCTCGCGCGTCTGCATCGAGCTGCACGCGCCGCTGTTCGAGCACGACGTCCTCAACCCCCTGGGCGAGGCCGAGCAGATCTGGATCGACCTGGGCCGCGAGGATCTCTTCCTGCCCCAGCCGAAGAGCGACCAGCTCCGCCCCGTGCAATCCAACATCCGCAGCATTCTGCACCTGGCCGACGACTTGGAAGAGGCCCTCACCGTCGAGCGCCGTCTGCTGTGGTCCGAAAGCGAAGACAATTTCGCCGAGCGCCTCATGCTGCTGCTCGACGAACCGCCCGGCACAAGCGTCTCATAAGTGTCCGAAACTGAGCCGCGAGTGTGTGACTGGGCCGCGACCGCGTGACGGAGCCGCGACCGCGTGACGGAGCCGCGACCGCGTGACTGAGCCGCGACCGCGTGACGGAGCCGCGACCGCGTGACGGAGCCGCGACCGCGTGACGGAGCCGCGACTATAAGGAGCGGTTGCTTCGCGTCTTGACGAGCCGCTCGTTTCAGAGCCGCGACTGTCAAGGAGCGGTTGCTTCGCGTCTTGACGAGCCGCTCGTTTCAGAGCCGCGACTGTCAAGGAGCGGATGCTTCGCGTTCTGACGAGCCGCTCGTTTCAAAGCCGCGACCGCGTTACTCAGCCGCGACTGTCAAGGAGCGGTTCTTCGTGTTGTTGCTCCGCGTTGTGATAGAGCCGCGGCAGGGAGCGATTGGGCAACGATTTCCCAACTAGCCATTTTATGCCTTTTAGAATCAATTGCTTAGAAATCGAGTTGGGCAAAACTGCCCAACTTGACCCAGGGCGCGCACAGTTCTTCCGCTCCACATTCTGCCTCTCCTGCGCTGTGTGGACTTCACCCCTTTTCTCACCCGCTATTTCATCGCCCGCATGAACGAATCGGCTCCCCGCCGGCGTCTAAACGCATAGCGGCCGCGTCTTTCTTGTGGGCCTCGTCCAGGCGAGGAATCGCCGCCGGACGAAGCTCAGGAGTGGCATTGTAGGAGAGGCCCCGTAGGATGGATTTGGAGGAATCATAATGATCCGCTGTTTTGCGTTTCTGATCGCGGCAGCTCTGACCCTGTCCGCGGCCGAACTCCCTGTTTCCCGTGTTGTGCTCTATAAGAACGGCCTGGCGCTGTTCGAGCGTTCCGGCGCCGTCAAGCCCGGCGAGCCGGTCCGCCTCGAATTCAAGAAATCCGAGATGGACGACGTTCTCAAAACCCTGGTCCTCACCTCCTCGGCCGGCGCCGTGACGCACCTGCGCTATGAGCTTGACGAGCCTCTGGACCGCCGTCTGGCCGACATCGGGCTCAGCATCCCCAACGGCGTCAACCTGGCCACGCTGCTCGACCAGATGCGCGGCGCGCGCATCGTCCTCGGCACCACCGGCGGCCCGGTTGAGGGCGTCATCGTCAGCGGCCGCATTGCCCAACAGGCACAACAGGCGCAGAAGCTCGAGCTGACCTTCCTGACCACCGCCGGCGAGCTGCGCATCATCGACCTCGACGGCGTCTCCAGCGTCAAGTTGGCCGACGACCGCCTGCAGAAGCGGCTCACCGAAGCCCTCGGCGCTTACCAGCAGGCGCAGTCGCAGGAGCGCAAGTCGCTGTGGGTCGAGACCTCCGGCGCGACCGGCACTTTGCTGGCCCGCTACCTGGTCCCTGCCCCGATGTGGAAATCGGCCTACCGCCTGGCCTTCACGGACAAGGACGACGCCACCATCGAGGGTTGGGCCATCGTCGAAAACAAGAGCGATTCCGACTGGAACAACGTCCAGTTGACCGTCGTCTCCGGCCAGCCCATCTCCTTCATCAGCCGCCTCTACGAGCCCAAGTACGTCCAGCGTCAGGATCTGGAGCCGGCCGAAAACGTGGCCCAGTTCAGGAACCTCGAACGCAACGCCGCGCCTCAAGCGTCCCAGAAGGCTGCGCGCGACGCCTTCAGAAACAACGCCAGGCAGCAGAACCTGGTTCAGATGAACGCTCCTATGGCAGCTCCGGCCTCCGCGGTCGGCGGGGTGATGGAGAGGGTGGAGGTCACCAGCGCCGAAGTCGCCAGCAGCGTCGAGCCCGAGACCGAAGCCCAGGAGGTCGGCGAGCTCTTCGAGTACCACTTCAGCCGCCCGGCCAGCGTCAAGGCCGGCGAATCCCTGCTGCTGCCCTTCGTCCAGCAGAAGATCGCCGCCCGCCAGGTCTACATCTGGGATCGCGGCGAAGGTGTGCATCCGCAGCGCGCGGCCAAGCTGACCAACTCGACCGGCAAGACCCTCGACGGTGGTCCGGTCACGGTCTATACGCCCGAGGGCTACACCGGCGAATCGCTGATGAGCACCTTCAAGGCCGGCGACAAGCGTTTCCTGTCTTTCGCTATCGATCTCGGCACCCGCATTACGACGAAGTATGACACCGGCGCCCAGGTCATCCGCTCCGTTAAGGCCGAGCGCGGAGTCATCACCACCAAGTCCGTCCTGGAGCAGCGCACCACCTATACCGTGGTCAACGTCGACTCCAAGGAAAAGGCGCTGCTCATCTCGCATCCCGTGGCCGGCGACGGCGAGCTGATCTCGCCCAAGCCGGAGGAGAAATCCGACCAGCGCTACCTCTTCGCCGTCACCGCGCCCGCCGCGGGCAGCACCAGTTTGACCGTCGTCGAGCAGCAGCCGCTCGAGGAGAGCGTCAGCATCATGGGGCTGAACGCCGATCAGATCGTCGCCTGGATCGCCGCCCGCAAGCTCAGCTCCGAAGCTCGCCAGAAGCTGGAAACGCTGGCCGCTAAGAAGCGCGATCTCTCCGACGCCAGCGCACTGATCCAGCAGATCGAGGCCCGCATCAATGCTCTCAGCGCCGACGAAGGCCGGCTGCGCCAGAACATTCAGAGCCTTAATTACGTCGCCAGCCAAAAGGAACAGGTCGAGCGCTGGGCCGCCGACCTCGCCAAGAAAGAGGTCGCCATCATTGATCAGCAGACCCGCCTGGACGATGCCCGCAAGAAGAAGGCCGCCCTGGAAAGCGAGCTGGCCCAATTAGTTGAGAAACTGAGTTTTTGAAACTCGCACTGATCGGCTACGGCAACGTCGGACGCGCCTTCGCGCGGCTGCTGGAGCGCAAACGCGCCGTCTACCCCAACCGCATCGTCGCCATCCACACCGCCCGCCACGGCACCGCCTACGACCCGCGCGGGCTGCCCATCGAGCCCGCCTTCGGCCCGCCGGCCTCGAGTGTCGACGAGTTTCTGGCTCAGGCGCGGGCCGAAGTGGCGGTCGAGATCACGACTCTCAATCCCGAGTCGGGCGAACCTGCCGTCTCCCACATCCGCGCCGCCTTCGCCCGGCACATGCACGTCATCACCGCCAACAAGGGCCCCATCGCCTGCGCCTACCAGGCCTTGAAACAGGAGGCCCGCGCCGCCGGCGTCGAGTTCCTATATGAAGCCACCACCATGGACGGCACGCCGGTCTTCAACCTCGTCCGCAACACCCTGCCCGGTGTCGAAATCCTGGGCTTCTCGGGCGCGTTGAACTCGACCAGCAAGGTGATTATCGAGGCCATGCGCCAGGGCCAATCGCTCGAGGACGGCATCGCCGAAGCTCGCCGCCTGGGCATCACCGAAGCCGATCCCTGGTTCGACATCGAGGGCTGGGACTCGGCCTGCAAAGCCGCCGCGCTGGCCAATGTCCTGATGAATGCCGGCGTCACGCCGCAACAGATCGACCGCCGCGGCATCGGCCGGCTGACCCCTGAAAAGCTCGCCGCCATCGAGGCCCGCGGCAAGAGCGTGACCCTGCTCAGCCGCGCTCGCAAGACGCCGCGCGGCGTCAAACTGCGCGTGCGCGCCGAAGTGCTCGACCGCGACGACATCCTGGCCGCCTGCCGCGGCACCTCGAATCTGCTGGTGCTGCACACCGACCTGATGGGCGATGTGGGCGTGTTCACGCTCAAGCCCGGACTCGACCAGACGGCCTACGGTCTGTTCTCCGATCTGGTCGAAATCGCGCGCACGATTTGAACCCGATCGACGCTGCGCTGACGCCTTGGCAGCGCGCTGCCGGCCGGCGAAACACCGCGAGAAGCACCATGGTTTCACCGTCGCGCACCGTGTTTTCACGGTGAAACCGCGGTCAATCCGTGGTCGCGCGCGGTGTTTTCACGGTGAATTCGCGGTGGATTCACGGTGTTTTCGCGGTCGTTTCGCGGCGCGCGCTTACACGCCGCGCTCGATCGCCAGGGCTAGAGGCGGCTCGGCCATGAAGTCGAATTCCGACATCCGGGCCAGCGCGGAGCGCAGATTCGACTCCCGCGTCTCCTCGGTGGTGATGACAAACGGCAGCGAGCGCCAGTCCTCGTCCGGCAGTTGCAGCACGGCGTCGATGCTGATGCCGTGTTCGGCCAGAATCGCGCTCAGCGCGGCGATGATGCCGGGCCGGTCGACCACGCGGAACCGCAGGTACCATTCGCGGCGCTGCTCGCCGATATCGCGCGGCGTGGCCTCGGTCACCGTGGCGTAGCCGAACGGAGAGACGCGCGGCAGATTGCCGGTCTGCAGGTCGCGCGCCACTCGCATCAGGTCGCTGACCACGGCCACGCCGGTCGGCAGCGACCCTGCGCCCTGGCCGTAATAGAACGTATCGGCGCCGTACGCGCCGCGGCTCCAGACGCCGTTGTAGGCGCCCTGCACGCTGGCGAGCACCGTGCTGAGCGGCACCAGGGCCGGGCGCACGCTGACAAACAGGCCGTCGTCCTCGCGGCGAGCGGAGCCGAGCAGGCGGATGGTGCAGCCGAGCTGATGAGCGTAGCGGAAATCGACCGGCACGATGCGCCGGATGCCCTCGACGGCGATCTGCAGCGGATCGAGGCGCACGCCGAAAGCGAACGCGGCCAGCAGCGCCAGCTTGGAGCGGGCGTCGAATCCGTCGATGTCGGCGGCCGGATCGGCCTCGGCGTAGCCCAGCTTCTGGGCCTCGGCCAGAACGGCGTTGAACGGCGTGCCGTGCTTTTCGATCTCGGTCAGGATGTAGTTGCTGGTGCCGTTGAGGATGCCGAACAGCGTCTCGATGCGGTCGGCGCAGATGCCCTCGCGCAGCACCGCGTGAATCGGAATACCGCCGCAGACGGAGGCCTCCAGGCCCAGGCTCACGCCGCGCTCGGTGGCGCGCCGCCAGATGTTGAGACCGTCCAGCGCGATCAGCTCCTTGTTGGCCGTGACGACGCTTTTCCCGTTGGCGATGGCGCCCTCCACCACCTGCCGCGCCACGCCCGTGCCGCCGATCAATTCGACCACGATGTCGATGCCCGGCCGCGTCACCACGTCGCGCCAAAGCTCGGTGACGAAGGCGCGCGCGATGCCGGCGGTCATCGGCCGCCGCAGCGCGGTGCGGCTGCAAACCGCTTCCAGGTTCAGCCGGAAGCCCAGCCGGGCGGCGATTTCGTCGGCGTTTTCCGCGAGAATAGTGACTGCCCCACTCCCGACGTTGCCGAGGCCCACGATGCCAACATTGATGTCCCGCATAAAGCGTCATGATAGCAGCGTGTTGCGGCTATTATGTTTGATCGCATTTCTGTTCTGCGCGCTGCCCAGCGCTCAGCCGCAGAGCGGTGTTCGCCCGCAATCGAAGTCCCAGGACAGCGTCGCGCCGCCTGTGCCCGAGGTGACCCAGAATCCGGACCGCGTGCTGCGAGAGGAATACGCGAAGAACCTGGAGGATCTGCACAAGATGCAGCGGCTGTTGTGGGAAGTGCGGACGGAGGTGGCGAAGGGCACGCCGTACGTGCTCCCGCTGCAAAGCATCAAGAAGCTGGAAGAGATCGAGAAACTGAGCAAGACGATCCGGTCGCGGATGCGGCTGCACTAGCCGTTGTTCACTCGACAATTTCGAAATCGGCCGTTTGGCTGACGGTGGCGCGCTTCTCCGGCGCATTCTTGTTGACGACGACTATCTGCAGCGTGTAGTCGCCCGGCGTCAATTGCTTCCCCAGCCGGAAATCGTTGCTCACCGCCAGCCGCTTAGCGTCGGTCTGGCCTTTCGGATCAATTCCGATTGCAGGGCTCGTCCCCAGCGCACGCCCGTCGTAGAAGAGGGTGGCGCGTAGTTCCACATTCGTCGAGCCGTCGGGAGCAGGCTTGGTATTCAATACCTGGCAGGCGTAATACACCGTTCCTCCGGCGTGAAAGCGCAGTTTCTTGTCACTCTCCGCGGCCGGCGGCTCTCCGTTCTTCCCGGGCTTGCCGGGCTTTCCACTCAGTGCGATCCCGGAAAGAGCCAGCTTGCCGTGGGTCAGGTCCGGGACCTCGACGAACTCGCTGGCCGAACCCACGCGCCCGGACTCTTTGTCGCGCACTGCGCCCCGAAGCTGGTATGCGCCGGCCTGTTTTACCGGCAGATGCAGCTCTTGTACGAGTCCTTCGCGCAGCGCCCGCTGATAGGCGGCTTCGGTGAGCGACAGCGTATAGCTCTTTTCAAATGTGTCTAGCGGCTTGGTGGCCGTGCCAAACGTCATGGCCAGGATGTCGAACGTCGCTTCCCGACGCCCTGCGCCGTCCGCGCGGAAGGTCAGATCGCGCGCGTCGATCTGCAAAATCGTATCGAGAGCAGAACCCGTGCCGGGACCGCCGTCCCAGAACCGGGAAGCTAACCGGATCCGGACATCCCGGACGGCAAATGGCGATTCGACGGCCGCAACCAGCCGGTCTTCTCCATGCTTGGGTCCACGCTTGAGTCCATGCTCCGCCGACGCCTCTTCAGGCTCCTGCTCGTACAGGCTGGAGTGGTAACGCAGCTTCAACCCCGGCCGCGTCACGCGAATTGTGATTTTGCGGAATCCCGGATCCGCGTGTCCTGACTTCACCGCTTCCGGGGGCTTGTAGGTGATGAGGTAGTAGCCCAGTTGATCGTTCATGACGCGCCCCATCGAGCTCACAATGTCGTTGTCGTTGTATGTCGAGATCCCGCCCGTTCGCCGGGCCAGATCGCCGAGCTGGAGCTGGGTCAAAGTCAATTCCGACATTTTGGCATCGATGCAGCATGAGTTCTGGGAGCTCTGCTCGGCCGTGTCGAAGGTGGCCACCAACCCGCGCGGATCGATCGTGTTGACCGCGATGCCCGAACGGTTGGCGTGGTTGATGAAGGCCTCGTAAGCATCCGTGATCTGCGAGTTGATTTCCCCCCGGCCCGAGCCGCGCACCAACGGCAGGCCTTCCGAAAAGAGCAGAATCGACCGCCGGCCGGGCAACTCGCGCAGACCGTCCACGACGCGCCGCATCGCTGAGAGGCTCAGCAAGCCGTAGTACAACGAGCGGCGATCGTTCTCCAGTTCTCGCAGCGACTCCAGCTTGTTCGTATAGGACAGAAACGCGTCCTCGTCCTGGGGCATTCCGGGCCGGCTCCCGCCCGTCATGTAGCAATAATAGACGCAAGTGAAATCGTCGTCCCCGACGACCGTTCTGTGATTGGGGATCGAGCGGAGCTTCGCCACGGCCGCCCGCAGTAGCCGCTTATCCGAAGTGAGGCACTGCAATGAGCCTAACCGGCCGCTGGTGGTCACGATCGCCACCAGGTCGCTTGGTCCCACCTGCTGGTCGATGAACTTTTCCAGTGCAGCGTGGAGGGCCGCAAAGCTCTGCTCGCCGATGCCGAGATCGTCCACGACGACGGCGATGGTGCGGGTGGCCTCGCCGGCAGCGATGCGGGCCGGAGGGATTGGCGGTGGCGGCAGCGGCCGCGTCACTCCCTTCCCCGGGACCGCGCCCGGCGGAGTGCTCGGCGGCGCGTTCGCAATCGTGCCGGCGCGCGCACCGGGGAGGAATGAGAAATTCGTGATCCGCTGCGGTTTCCCGTTCTCCAGAATCTCGAACTCCTCCGGCCTCAGATCGCTAATGTGATTCCCGTTGGCGTCGGTGACCACCACATCCATCTGCACCAGGTCCACATAGACGCGCACCAGCGGCTTTTCCCGCTCGGGATTCTGCTGGGCATTCTGCGCCGCATCCTGCCCCGCGGCGGCGATGGCGGCGAAGGCCAACAATAGCAGGGTTTTTGAGCAACCCCAGCCTTGCGCTGAGTTTGGGGTCGGCAACAGGCTCGACATTGTTCTGCTGCGCCTCTGTCTCGATTAGATCAGGTCAGCTCATGGCTTACATGGCCCTTTAGGGCTATCGGATGTGGTTCACCTCTTGTTGACTCCTCCAAGGCGGGGTGGAACGCGCTGGTGAACACTGAGGCGTCGGGCGGATCTATCCGGCCGTCGGCTCTATTCGCCGACCCGTTTCAGTTCACCGGGCTGGATCGAGTTCATTAGCGACCGGCACGCTTCCACGCACGGCAAGAGATCTTCGAGGCGGTTCGATCTGGCGCGCACTAACAGAATTGCGATGCCGCGGCCAGCCAGATTCTGCTGGTACTGGAGGCCCGTATCGATTGTTATGAAAAGGTCAAAGCCGGCGCCTTCGGCGAGCGAAAGCAGGAGTCCGTTTTTCCGGCCGGCCAGGCCCGCTTCGGGCACGGTTTGGCATTCATGGCCGGGGAATGAGTTCTTGAGCTTGCGCGGAATACACTCGTCGAGCAGGATCTTCATCCCAATTGACCGACAAGGAGCGATTTCGCCAGTTCGAGCGACGCCACCGCTGCGTCCTTCGTCACAGTGGGAAAATCGTCGAGAAACTCATCGAGATTCTGCCCGCCTTCCAGGTAATCCAATAGCGCCTGAAACGGGACGCGCGTGCCTCGGAAGACCGGAGTCCCTCCGAGGATGTCCTGATCCTTGACGATGATATTGGTCGGTTGCACGATGGCAGCCCCTTCGCTTGCTGCGGCTATCCCATTCTATCGCGCCAGGGATCGGGCACTCTAATCTCGGTAGTTCGAGTGCGTGCCAGAACAGACCCGCTACCAGCCATCGGCTGCGGAGCGCGATCGAGCTGCCGCGACCCATGGCGCCCGGCTGAAAATCCCTGCCTTACAACTCCGGCACCAGTCGGGGTTGCGCCTGCCGCAAGACGCAAAACGGTAAGGGGTTACCGCGGTGCTGCCTTAGAATCATCAGGTTGCAGACGATAATCAGCAACCCCTTACGGCTTTGGCCCCTCGTCCGCGCTCGATCCGCGACTGCCGGAGGCACGCATTGGCGGTCCCACGGTACCCTGTTGGCGACCCTGCATTATCCGCGAACGCAGGCCTGGAGCGGACTCCAACCGGAGGCGGCGAAGAGCGGAATTCAGGTGTCGCCGGCGTGGGAACAGCGCCCCCCGGATCGCGCCCCTTGGTATATTGAGTCGAGCTTCGCATGCCTTCCCTGCGCGAGAAAACGCAACTGATGAGCGCGTCCGAAATGGATCGTACGCTGGTCCGGCTGGCGCACGAGATTCTGGAAAAGTCGCCCGAGCCGGAGCGGCTGGCGTTTATTGGGATCAAGCGCCGCGGCGTGCCGATCGCGCAGCGGCTGGCGGAGAAGATCGAGGCGCTGGAAGGGCGCAAGATCCCGGTTGGCACGCTGGACATCCAGTTCTACCGCGACGACCTGTCGACGGTCGGCCCGCGGCCGGTGGTGAGCGAAACGCCAATCGGATTTCCGGTGAAGGACCTGGACGTGGTGCTGATGGACGACGTGCTGTACACCGGGCGCACGGTGCGGGCGGCGCTGGACGCGCTGTTCGAGCAGGGCCGTCCGGCGCGCGTCCAACTGCTGGTGCTGATCGACCGCGGCCACCGCGAACTGCCGATCGAGGCGCAGTACACGGGCCGCAAGGTGCCGACCTCTTCGCGGGAAATCGTGGAAGTGAAATTCAGCGAGATCGACGGCGTGGAAAGAGTGATGCTGGTGGAAAGGGTAGACTGAGGCAGCCATGGCAACCGGACTGCTTGGAATCGCGGAACTGCCCCGCTCGGACATCGAGCAACTGCTGACGCGGGCGAAGGATTTCCAGCCGCAGGGGGAAGGCGGCTACCCGCGGCTGACGAGCTGCCGGGGCAAGATGGTGGTCAACCTGTTCTTCGAGGCCTCGACGCGCACGCGGTCGAGTTTCGAAATCGCGGCGCGGCACCTGGGCGCGGAGACGCTGTCGATCACGGCCGCGGGCTCGAGCGTGTCGAAGGGCGAATCGCTGGTGGACACGCTGAACACGCTGGTGGCGATGCGGCCGCAGGCGATCGTGATGCGCCACGGAGCCTCGGGAGCGCCGTATTTCCTGGCGCGGCACCTGGCGACGCCGATCGTGAACGCGGGCGACGGCACGCACGAGCATCCGACGCAGGCGCTGCTGGACGCGCGCACGATATTGGACAACAAATCGACGCTGGAAGGGCTACGGGTAGCGATTATCGGCGACATCGCGCACAGCCGCGTGGCGCGCTCGGACATTTTCCTGCTGGCGAAGTTCGGCGTGGACATCGTGCTGTGCGGACCGCCGTCGCTGGTACCGCGGGAGCTCGAGCAGATTGCGCCGGGGGTGCGGCTGGAGTATGACATCCGCAAGGCGATCCGCGGCGCGGACGTGATCATGATGTTGCGCGTGCAGCTCGAACGGATTCACGAGCCGACGATGCCGGCGAGCGAGTATTTCCAGTTTTACGGCCTGCGGCTGGAACATCTCGAGCTGGCCAAGCCGGATGCGATCGTGATGCATCCGGGACCGATCAACCGCGGGCGCGAACTTTCGTCGGAGGTGGCGGATTCGCAGCGGTCGATGATTCTGAACCAGGTGGGCAACGGGATCGCGGTGCGCATGGCCGTTTTGGAAAGGGTGTTGCTGCAGTGAAGCTCGTGATTCGCAACGGCCGGGTGATCTGCCCGCTGACCGGCCAGGACGGGATCGCCGACGTGCTGATCGTGGACGGTCGCGTGGCGGTGGTGGGCGAGAGACTGGATGCGCCGGGCGCGGAGAGTTTTGACGCGACAGGGCTGGTGGTGGCGCCGGGCTTCATCGACATGCACGTGCACCTGCGGGAGCCGGGCTTCGAACACGCCGAGACGATCGAGAGCGGCGCGCGGGCGGCGGCGGCGGGGGGCTTCACGACGATTTGCTGCATGCCGAACACGCTGCCGGTGAACCATTCGGCGACGGTGACGAGCTACATTATCGAGCGCGCGCGGCGGCACGCGGTGGTGAACGTTTTCCCGATCGGCGCGATCACGCGCGAGAGCAAGGGCGAGGAGCTGGCGGCGATCAGCTCGATGGTGGCGGCGGGCGCGGTGGCGATCAGCGACGACGGCATGCCGGTGATGAACTCGCGCGTGATGCGGCGGGCGATGGAGACGGCGCGGGCGCTGGAGATCCCGATTATCAACCACTGCGAGGACCTGAACCTGAGCAACGACGGGGACATGCACGAGTGCCTGGACTCGGTGCGGCTGGGCGTGGCGGGGATACCGAGCGCGGCCGAAGACGTGATGGTGGCGCGCGACATTCTGCTGGCGGAGCTGACCGGAGCGCGCTACCACGTGGCGCACATCTCGACTCGGCACGCGGTGCAGATGGTGGCGTACGCCAAGCACAGGGGCCTGACGGTGACCGCGGAGGCGACGCCACACCACATCGCGCTGCACACGGGATTGATGGCGCCGTACGATTCGAATTACAAAATGAAGCCGCCGCTGCGGGCGGGCGAGGACGCCGAGGCGGTGATCGAGGGCCTCGCGAGCGGGGCAGTGGATGCGATCGCCACGGACCATGCGCCGCACGCCGGCGACGACAAGATGCAGGAGTTCGAGAAGTGCCCGTTCGGCATTATCGGGCTGGAAACGGCCGTGGGCACGGCGCTGGAGGTGCTGCTGCATCCAGGGCGGCTGGGGCTGAAGCGACTGATCGCGCTGTTCACGAGCGAGCCGGCGCGCGTGATCGGGTGGAAAGGCGAACAGGCGCGCGGGGCTCTAAAAACTGGTTACGCGGGCGATGTGACGGTGCTGGACCTGGGGCGCGAGTGGACCTACGACGTGAACCGCAGCTACTCGAAGAGCAAGAACTCGCCGTTCGACGGGCACACGTTCCGCGGCGGTCCGGTGGCGACGATTGTGGGCGGCGAGATCGTGTGGCGGCGCGAGGACAATTGAGGCTGCCTGGTGTTTTGAGTTGGAAATCCATGGAGTGATTTGAATCGCGCGGGAATCGCTCCGTCGAAAGTCTCCTCGTAACCAAGCGAAGACCGCTCCCTTACGGTCGCGGCTCTGAAACGAGCGGCTCAGTAACAACTAAGGCTCTGTAACAGGGCGGCGGCGGCCGGCGACGACGCTCGAGACCTTTTGCGCGCTTTCCCGGACGTTCGTTTTCCGGACATTTTCCGGATAGGCAGCGCGGGTATGATGGTCTGATATGAGGACCGCCCTTCGCACCATTCTTGTATTCAGCGCCGTGCTGTGTCTGAGCCCAAGCTGGATCCCGGCACAGCAGCGCGGACAGCAGACGAGTGAACAGACGGACCGCGCCAAGTGGATCAAGGAGCACTACACCAAGTA
>Ga0187851_10000640_pt1 | contig 35412 bp, 36 predicted proteins | sample June2016WEW_6_10_FD_132997 | JGI IMG/M metagenome (GOLD analysis project Ga0187851, IMG submission 132997) | Peatland microbial communities from SPRUCE experiment site at the Marcell Experimental Forest, Minnesota, USA - June2016WEW_6_10 | ecosystem: Environmental > Terrestrial > Soil >...
TATAATACTACTCCTACATTATTATTCCAAGGCCAAAGCTTCAATTTCTTACAAAGTAATTACAATTTTGCAAAATTGACATTTATTGGAGAACAACAGAATTCAAGCAACTTTGATAATATTAGCGTTGTTCCAACAACATCCTACCTTTTATTTGGCGGTGCTATAACTTATCAGAATTTAGGGTACAGAAACAATACTCCAAATGTTCCACATATAACTAATATTACTTCACCTGCCCAAATTTTAACTGTTTCAAGTCAAATATCTAATTCATTTATTTATGCAAATCAAACTAGTAATGTATTGCATTATGCATTAGTACCCTATCAATTGAACGAATTTGGTTCTGTTAACCAAAATTATAATAACAATAATATAAGCATAGTAAAACTTTCATATCATGATCCAAACGGTGCAAATTGGATAACTCCTTCTAATCAACTAATAGTTCTCATTACAGGATATCCTACAACTACCTCAGGGCCACTAAGGGAGAATGCTATTTTCACAAGCAATAGCCAGACTATAACACTTGGCGAAAGTCTTCACAATGTAACTGGTATCGAACTAGAGAGATACAACCTATTACCAAATATAATTATTAATGTGAGCACAATTATAACTAGAACGAACAGAACAGTAAATCTTGCATCTTTAACAAATACCACATCACCAGCACTTTTATATCCAGGAGGATTTAGTTATTATTCACTTTCCGAATCGGCTGCTAGCAACATACTTTATAATCAATATAATGGGCAACCAGCAAGCAAATTCATACTTTCAAAATCCAGACTACCAACTAATATAGGTGTTGGACAATATTTCACGTATAATCTCAGTGAATACAATGTACCATCAAACAATTTGGCAAAAGACGGATTCATTATTGGTATAGATAATAGTACTCGAGGTTTGATGGTAAATGCTTCACCTATATTCCAAGTTAACTATTCTATACCATACAGCAATTATAGTGAAGGCGTACCAAATAATATAACTTACTATTCAACAAGCAGAATCAATACTTTTTATCAAGATACTTTCCCAATAACTAGGAATGAAAGATCAGAAAAAGGGAGCAATGATTCTGAAATAAATTCCTCAATTGATGTAATTAAAATGGCTAAAAACTTTGTAAAGTTGGATTTCAAAGTCACTTAATTTAAGATGAGATAGATTCTATGTCAAAAACAAAACAGAAGAATAAATGGTTGTTGCCAGTCTCTGCTGGGGTACTATTAGGATTGATTATAAGTGCAATTTTAGAGTTAATTATGGCGTATAATACAACTCTTGGAGTTGCAAGTGTAATATTATCAATTTTTATAGGGGTAATTATTGCATTTGTAATTACATATTCAATATCAAAAACCAATAAACTAAAAAATGGGATTTATTCTGCAATTATAGTATTTGTAATTTGGTTTATATTTCTTCTTTTTATACTTCCAACCCAAGTAGTTATAACACATTGAAAATTAATTTATTTGGGGGTATGAAATGTATTGAATTGTATATCGGTTGAGCATACGGTATTGTTGCTAAGAGAACGGTGGGAGTAGAAAATAAGTGTATTGATATGAAATTTGTAGCCTCAAAATCAAAGGTAAAAGAAAAACATGGAATAAATATATCTATATATGGGATTCCGAAAGGTATCAATGCGGATGTTGTACATATAGCTGTCAAAAAAGGACATCATGAAGAATTTTATCATACGAAAAGTACATTTATCTATTATATAATCAAAGGAAAAGGTAGATTTTACCTCAATGATAAAGAAACAAAGGTAAAACAGGCAGATTTGTTAGTAGTGCAACCAAAAACAAGAATTTATTATAAAGGTAAAATGGAAATATTGTTAACAACTATTCCAGCGTGGAAAGCTAAATATGAACATCATGTAAGATATTTGAAATTTAAGTAGGTAAAAACTATGCCAAAACAAGAGGAGCATAGAACCCTTGATGGTAACACCATCTAGTGGCAGAAGGAAAAGGTGAACTTATGGACATGATAAATATAGAAATAAAAGCAAGATGTTCCGACCAAGAGAGAATAAGTAAATCATATGAACTGCTGTCGACGTTATCAAGTTACTATAATGAAATAAACATTGATGAGATAAAATCTATTTTCGCAAAAGAAGAAAATACTTACAAAAATACAAATAATAAAAATATCAACAAGTTAATGACGTATGAAGGTAGAATTGCAGATAGTTACTGGGATAATTTGTATAAAATATTCAACAAATTGTATCCAGAATTCAATTTCAAGAGCAGAAATAATACCTTGAATTCTCATAACCGCAATGCTTCTGATGAAATAAACGCATTGTTGAATTATGGTTATGCAATTTTAGAATCTTAAATAAAGAAGGATATTAATGCAGTAGGTCTTGATTCTTCAATAAGCTTCTTGCACGAGTTATCTGACAGTAGAGCATCGCTAGTATATGATATCCAAGAACTTTACAGATGGTTAGTTGATTTATCAGTAATACAATTACTTGAAGAAAAGAAATTGAAAAAATCAAATTTCATTATTACAGAAAACTACCATATTCGATTAAGAGAAAGTACAGCAAAAGCGTTGTTATCTAAAATATCATTAAATCTAAACAAAACAACTGAATACAAAGGTAAAAACTATTCATATGAATTTATATTATTCGATAATGTTAGGTCATTAGTAAACAACATTGCTGATCTTATGGAGAAAAACAAGTCCATAAGCTGGAAATATTATGATTTTCCCTTTTATGTACCTTACAACATTTCAACAGTCAAATACAATCTTTGGAATCCATTTGCCTCTCAGGCAAGGAATTACCAACAAGATAACCAATCTCATTTTGTTTTAAGAACTGAAATATTCACTGACATAAAGAACCATACGCTTCCCAATGTGTCCTATGTAATACCTTCAACTGAAATAAGCGAGCATCCTCCCTATAACGTAACCTACGGGATGTACTGGACATCTTCTGTTGTAGATGCTGTCATGAACAGCAGCTATTGGAACCATACGGTAATAATAATTACCTGGGACGACTATGGTGGAGAATTCTATACCATTTCGCCTCCTCAGGTGGATCGTTGGGGCTATGGTGTGCGAGTTCCTGCTATAGTAATAAGTCCGTATTCAAAGGCTGGCTATGTGGACAATACAACCTATGCGTTTGAATCCGTACTCAAGTTCATAGAATGGAGATACAACATGTCGCCATTGACAAGAAGAGACAGCATAGCCAATGACATAGTTGATTCGCTAAACCTTAATCAGACACCAGCAAAGCCTCATCCAGTGCCGTTGACTAAAAAGCAGCTTAATCTAATAAGCCAGTATCTGAATGAAACGCCAACTGAAGACTAAGCCCAAAATAATGTAGATAATAAATTATTATCTACTTTTTGCTCTTTCCTTTTGATTTCATGGATGTTGTTATGTAAAGAATTATCAGTGCCACAACAAACCAAACCACAAGGTCTATCAGAAGTGCTGTCTTATCTAATTTCCATGGATTGTATTGCGGTGCCAGCACTAATTTTCTGAGCCAGCTTGCCGGCCATCCGTACCAGCTTGCTCCAAGAAGCCCAGATGGTGTAGTGTTTATCAATCCTGTAACTAGCGTAACTGCAACTCCTGCAATTACAGAAAATCCCAAAAGCTTAATCGTTTTCATATTGTATAATAAGAAAGAATGATTTAAAAAGCTATTGATATTCAAGCCAGCAGTTCAATGAGAAGCTCCTTGTTGTCCTCTTTCGAGGCATGAACCCTGTGCCTAAAGCCGCATTTGCTGCATTTGTAGTATATGACGAATTCAACTCTGTTGCTTTCTGTTCTTACTGGTTTCATCAACCCTTTGCATTTTGACAATCTGTCTCCAGGGTTTATGTCAACATGCTTGCTGTAAAGGCAATTTGGGCAATGGTCCGTGTATCCAGTTCCTTTTACCTCAAATTCGCATCTTTCGCATTTGAAGTCTTCAACATTCCTTTTGAACCTTTTGCTGTTTTGATGACTTGCATTTGCCATATTACTATTAATTTGGTAAAGCATAATAACTTCAATATTTAAATATAATCGATGATGAAGCGAGGTATTCCTGACTAGTGATGAGAAGAGAGTCGCTGATATAAATTTTTTATTTAGTATGATAGTTATTTTTATACCTGATAAATATAAGGTATAATAAATTATAATGCTAATTAAAATAATGAAATTTAATGAAGATTTAGTAATAATTCATGCGTATTTATGTGCTGATGGTTATGTAATAAAAAACCCATCTACACAGAAACATAAGTACTATAGAGTTGGTCTAAGAAATACAAACTTGTTATTATTACAAGATTTTCAAAAAAGATTTGAGCAACTCTGGGGCATTAAACCAGTACTTACAGAAAAGCAGAGGTGTGAAAAAGGCTCAAAATATGTTTATGAATTTTTGACTCATAATTTTGGAAGCTTTTATTCTTGGGAATGGAGAATGCCTAATCTTAACAAAAAATTTAGTAAATTATGGTTAAGAACTTATTTTGATTGTGAAGGATGGGTTAGTGTTGAAAAACACAAAAGTAGACTCATTGGTGTTGATTGTGTTAATTTATTCGGTATTAAACAGATCAAAGACTCATTGGATAAAAACGGAATAAAATCTAAGCTTAAAAATAAAAATAAAAAAAATATATTTCGGCTTTATATATATGGTAAAGAGAATTTAATTAAATTTAATAAAAATATAGGTTTTTATCATCCTCAAAAATCTATAAAATTGCAAAATGCATTAGATGATTATATTATTTATGATTGGAAATTTCCAGAAAATACGGATGAATTAAAAAATTTTATAAATACATTAATGCATAAAAGAGCAAAAATAAAAAGCGATAATGGTACATTTAGACTTATATCAAATAAAAAACACAACATTGTAATTTTAAAGGAAAAATTGAAAGCTATATATAATATAAAATCAAAGATAAATGAAAGAACCAATGGTATTGGAACGGAATACTATGAATTAAATATTTACAAAAGTGAAGAAGTTAAAAAAGTTGTAGAAAATAAATTATTAAACAATATAGAGGAAGAAAAATGGCTGAAATTAAAAAAATAAACGATTTCTTATGGGAAATAGGAAAGGAAGAAAATTCAGAAATGAATGTTCCGATCCACATATATGCAAACGAGAAAATAATGAATACGATGCAAAAAGATAGAACTTTGGCGCAAGCCATGAATGCTGCAAAGCTTCCATCAATAGTAAAGAACGTTTTGGTAATGCCAGACGGGCATGAAGGATATTCTTTCCCGATAGGTGGTGTTGCTGCTTTCGACGCAGAAACTGGGATAATATCTCCTGGCGCTGTCGGGTATGACATCAACTGTGGTGTGCGATTAATAAAAACAAATCTTACTGCAAAGGAAATAAAGCCTAAATTAAGCATGCTTATGGATCAGCTAATGAAGAATGTTCCTAGCGGTGTCGGCAGCAAAATAAATCTTGGGTTTACCCCTAATGATCTTGAAAAGATAGCTGTTGAAGGCGTGAAATACGTGGTTGACAAGGGCTTCGGCTTCAGGGAGGATATCGACCACATAGAGGAATACGGAACCATAGCTGATGCTGATTTCGACGATGTGAGTCCTCTTGCGAAAAAAAGAGGCGTCCATGAAATAGGAACACTAGGTGCTGGCAACCATTTCCTCGAAGTACAGGAGATCAAGGAAACCTTCGACAAGAAAATAGCCAAGGGCTATGGGCTTGAAGATGGAAATGTTACTATTCTTGTGCACAGTGGCTCGCGCGGCTACGGCCATCAGATATGCAGCGATTATCTTAGGAGCTTTTCTGAATATCAACAAAAAAATCATATAAAACTGCCTGACCCTGAACTGAGCTATGCATTTGTCAATACAAAGGAAGCGGATTCCTATTTGGGTGCGATGCGAACTGCGGTTAACTTCGCCTTTGTTAATAGGCAGATAATGACCGTTTCGATTAGAAAGGCATTTGAAATCGTGTTCGGCAAGAGTGCAGATGCGCTTGGCATGGAATTGCTCTACGATGTTGCGCACAACATAGCAAAGCTAGAAGAACATGATGTTGATGGCAAGCGCATGAAGCTATATGTCCATAGGAAAGGTGCAACGCGAGCATTCGGCCCCAATAGGGATGACATACCAAAGAAATACAGGGAGCTAGGTCAGCCAGTGCTAATACCCGGGAGCATGGGAAGCGCAAGCTACGTGCTAGCCGGAAGAAGCGAAGCGATGACCGAGACGTTCGGCTCCTCATGCCACGGCTCTGGCAGACTCATGTCAAGGCATCAGGCCATAAGGGACATACCAATGTCAAGGACGCTCGGCGATCTAAAACACAAGGGTATAGAACTGAGGGTGCGCAACAAGAGCCTAATAAGCGAAGAAGCGGAATGGGCCTACAAGAACGTAGATGATGTTGTTCAAAGCATAGCCGGAGCGAAAATATCTAACATAGTAGTGAAGCTAGTACCTTTGGGTGTTGCCAAAGGTTGAACATCAATAAGACAAAACTAATCTTAAATAGTAAAATTATTTAAATGGATTTATGACTTTTAATCCTGGGATAACTTTGAAATCTTTTTCGTTTTCTGTAATAATTTGAACTATTTCGTTCTCTTTCATGGTTTCGGCAACTAATGTATCCCAAAATGAGCTATTATAATAAGAGGAACTTAAAGTCGCCTTAAGTGCAGTTGAATTTGTATAATCCAACTTTTTCCATTTGTCAGATATTACGTATTTCCTAGTTATTTTTGCTGCTATCTCCTTACTTAATGGTTTATTTATCTTTTCGGTAAGTACATAAAATAGTTCTGACAGGATTTGATTCGAAAGTACACCTTTTACCTCACCACTAAATACACTTTCAACTAGCTTTTCTGCAACCTGCCTCTTTTTACTTTCGCTTTCATCATATGCATATACAAGTATGTTGGTATCATAAAATAAGCTATCGCTCATGGAGTTCGCCTTTGCTTTTGTATTTTATACCTCCCAAATAGTACCCTTTTCTAAGTTCTTCTATGGCACTAATGTCTACGTCTTCACTTTCTTGTTTTGTCATCCAATTCCTTATGGCATTATCAATTGCCTTGCCCAAATAACCCTTACGCTTTCCATACCTAATTGCAGCAAGTTTCCTGAATTTTTTAGACAAATTTCGATCTACATTTATCGTAATTGTTTCCCTATCAGACATAGTATTTATTTATATAATTAAATATTTAAATGTTTGTTTTTGTAAATTTAAAAATCTATATTTATTTTTTCAGTAGCTTTAATTGAAAGTTCCTTTAAAAATTTACCTTTATTATTCAATAGATAAATTTTGTACTCTTTATCCTTAAATAGATATATACCATAAGACTCTATGTCATTTATTTTTATTTTATCTATCTCTTCTCCCAAAAAAGATATTCTTAAACTATCTAATGATATTTTTTGATCCCTAATGTTTAATAGTATACTACAATTTATCAATTCTACGGGGGTTAAACTATGTTCTTCTACAAACGAGTTAATTGGATTATAAAAAACTTGACACTCATTAAAATTATATGTGTCTGTTTTAATAAATATGGTGTCTTGTTGCCTTTTTTCACCGCCTCTCTTGGAAATATAATTAAATGCACCTACTCTTGATTGCAGTGTTTTTAATTTAATAATTACATCATCGCTATCAGAATAAGAAAATATTAAATCTTTTGAAGCTACAGTAGCTACATCTGGGGATTGTTTTAAGTATAATTTAAGTTGACAAAGCCTTCTTATCCCGATATCTATGTCATTTACATTGTGTGTGAGTAAAACAAGTCCTATGCCCTGTTTTCTAAAATCCTGAATACGTTGTTTTATATCTTGTACTGCTGGGGAAGTTTCATCTTTAAATATGGTTTGTGCTTCTTCGATGCATATTACAATCCTTAATTCATTATCTCCGTCTGTATTAAAATTGTCCGCAAGGGCATATATTTGATTCAGAATTAATGCATAAAGTTGTGCTCTGATATTTGTGCTTGTTCCAGAAACATCAAAAACAAATCCTTCTGAATTAAAATCCTCTATTTTTATACCATTTTTTACACAATATTGCGGCCTGCTTATTATACTTCTAAGATTTTCAAGTGCAGATCTTATATTTTCTCCATGTTTTGTATACTTTACCCCTGAAGGTGTCTTTTTTCCGTGATAATTTATTATGGATTCTTCAATTTCATTATACACTGATACCGGATCCGGTTCGTTATTGTTCTTATAAATCTTCTTGAATGCATTTAACATGCATTTTTCCATTGGGTTTCTATAAGGACCAGCATTTGCAGCAGAAGATAAAATCATAGCAAGATTGCCATAGAATTTCTCAACTTCTATGGATTTAGGGCATCTAAAAAAGTTTATTGGTACATTATCTTGATATAATTTTATAAAATTCATCCTGTGATCAGATGCAAAAATTTCCCATTCTGTTGTTGGAGTTATAACAAATACAATGGGTTTCTTGCCATTAATTTTTAATAATGAGTCTATGATTGACATAGTTTCCATCGTTTTTCCAGAACCTGGCAGTCCTGTTATTATGAAACCAAGATTTATTGTAGAGGGATCTATATTTATATTTGATTCTGTTTCGGATGTTCCATTTTTTACTAATTTACCTACCCTTATACCATTTTCCTCTAAAGGTAAAAACGTTGTCAAAGTATGGTTTATATTATGCGAACCGTAAAAATTCATAAATTCTTTTGCATAATTTATCCCAAAAGGTAACGAAGGCCGTTTAGATAAGAAATCTACTATGTCATCAATATTATTCTTGTTAAAATTATATTGCGACAATAAAAGGAAATGGGTATCTATATAATTATTAAGCGCAGAAGAATTACTCTTAGTTATCAGAAATATTTTATACGCCAATCCATTTGTTAAAACTGCATTGTTTAAGGATTCTATCACGTTTGCCAGTATAATATTTTCCTCCGATTGATAATACGAATCCTTTTGAACTGTAGAGTTTAATCTATTGTTTATAGTACCTTTAAATTGAGATTCTGTACTTCTTGTAATTTTTGAGCTCAGAATATGCTCAAGGTTAGATTTGGTTGTGCCTATTTCATCCAAATGTGTATTAATGAAGAGAATTGCAAGAAACCCTTCTTTTAAACCTATGCTAAAAATATCTGAAAATAAACTTGTACTATATTTTTCTATCATCCTGTAAACGGAAAACACACAGCAATTTTGTACGTTAAATGAATTATATTCTAATTTTATGAAATTAATTCCTGAAATATCTTCAATTATTCTATCTATTATTACTTCAGAGTTACAATTCAGCAACGCTAGGAATGAAATACATTTCTCGAAATCGTAAACGATCATGAAATTATTTTTCCCTATATGTTCCAATATTTTGCTTTGATCATACTTTTTGCTCGGTAGTTCCAATATTTTATAAAAACTAATGTTGCTCACAAAATCACATATATAACTAATAAAGCGAATACAAATTGTAACATGACCATTAACTTTTTACTTCTGGGAATATGGAATTTTGGTTTAATTAGAATAAGTAAAAAATACGAAGTCAAAAATGTCGATAGTAATGTAAATATTGGAATTACCTTAAATAAATTTCCTAAAACATAACCTAAGAACAATGTAATAACTTGTAATATTAGGAATATTGACAAACCTATAACTGAAGACAAAAAAATTGATTCATATGTATTATACTCCAAATGGAAATCCCTTATATTTTCAAGCAAATTATCTCCTCATGTATAGAAAAAATGTCAAAATTGTCAATAAAAACCCACTATAAATTATCTCCCTTGAAACTTTTTGCATAGCTCTATCTTTCTTTACCTCAGAAAGAGCCCAAACCACTGTTCCTAAATTAGCTACAAGTATGCCTAACAAAAGACCTGTTTTAATCACATACAAAGCTAACTCTAGCAGTCAATCACCTTTATTAATTTATCAAGACAACAAAAAAACATAATCGCATTGCCCTTTTTTGGTAGGCATTTTCTATTTTCAAAAATCCTATGTTGAAATAAATTTAGGGTTACTATTTTTGTTGTAGAAAGTTTTCTTGTTATTGAAATATCTTTAATAACTATATTTCTGCTCGAGATTACCTTATTTCTATTAATCAGTTTTTCAATGTTATTATCATTTTTTATCAAAATATCTCCATGCTCTATAAACTCGTTATATAGTAGCCTTGAAATAAAAATATTGAAATTATCCGATCTATCTTTTTCTAAAATTATACAATTATTTGTAAATCCCATATTGTAAAAATACAACAACGAATTCAAATAATCATGAATTACTATATGCTCTTCACATTTAGTACGGGAAATGTTTTTAATTGAACCAATATCGCATAACATTACTGGTAAACCTGAAAACATGAAATTGATGTCATTTAATTTTTGTGCTTTATGAACTGCATTAATCAAAAAATCCTTACTAATTAACTCTCTATCATAGTCATTATCAAAACTGTTTATTACAAAACCCTTGTTTTCTACGTGAAAATCAGAACTGAATTTTATAAAAAGGTAAATACACAAACCAATAGGTACTAAAATTATCGTATAATAACTATTCTGATACGCATTAGCCTTAATCATGCTCTCAACTTTCAAGCTTTAGAATAATCTCTATATTTTGGATCAAGCTTAGGTTTATTCCCAGTGATTCCAATATGCTGTAATTATTAGATGACACGTCTTTGCTTTTTTCTTTCGATTTATTTATCACGCTTGTGCAAAAATTCCTATAAATATCCAAATTATTCAAGTACTGTTTATTTTTTCTTGATAACTCTATTATCTGATCGGAAATGCAACAATTCGAATCGTTTAAAATTTTTATACGATCTTTTAAGCTATTTATCATTTGACCTTGATCCTTTACTATATTCTGCCAGTTTTGACTCAGGGCTATTATAATATATTTATACAAATCATCAAAATCAAATTCATAAAAATCTCCTAGTAATATGATTATCGATATAAAATTCAATAAATTTTTATTGTAAGTTATGTGTTCTGGTTTTTTGAAGAAAAATGTAAAGTTTACGTATTTATCTGAAAGCTCCAGTAAATTATTTGGTTCGCTTGTTGAAAAATCGCTTAATATCTCATACTTCAAATGATGTTCATCTGTTAAAAACTTAAAATTACTTAACGTGTTTAAGTACTTATCCAGTTTACTTATCTCCTGCTTTGACCTGGCATTCAGGTAAAAACATGCACTTAAAAAAGAGTCTTTTCTATTTTTTGAATCTAACATTTGCTATACACCTGCAAAATGCATAATCATAGGCCTTTATTATTTGAATATCCTTAAGTCCCATTTTTCTTAGATAATAAATTATCTCTGAACGTTCTATTTTTAATTTAATCATCAATTCAACTAGCTGTACATCATCAATCTCATTGTTGTTCTCTTCAATAAAATTCACCACTTTTTCTTTTATATTATCACTTACAATAAGTGCCTTTGTAGACTCAAGAAATACTCTATTGGATATTTTATTCTGCATTTTACCACTTCGTATATTATAAATTGAAGTCGAAATCCCGTCAATCGACTTTATGAAAAATTTATTAGTTTTATTATTCTCTTTTATTGCCATCGATACAAAACAACTTCCTATGGGTAATGTCGAAATGTAATTTTTTTCCTTTTGGTTTATTATTCCAGAATCGATTAGAGTTTTAAAGTCTGTATCATTTTGAAGTCGAAAAATGAAGATACTTGCTGCATTAGATAATACTTCATTATTTATGTCGTTTACGAGCTGCGTTGCAACAGCTACACAAAATCCATATTTTCTGCCTTCTCTAAACAGTATGCCGACATCCTCCGAATTTTTTATTAGTCTCCATGCCTCATCAAGAACTATTATCCTTTCATTTTGCTTCGAAATGCTGTTTAGATCTACATTGTGCATAATCTCTATTATTATTTTAAGCATAGATTTTGCTATTTCATTACGTTGACTATCATCTCTTAGCATTGAGAAATCTATACTTATAACATTGTATATGAGTTCATTCATTTGAAAATCAGTAGCATCTGAGAACATTGGACTATGTTTTAACTGCATTAGCTTGCTTGCAATTCTATCCGATGTTTCTTTTTTGTCATTCTTGAATTCGCTTATCAACAGAGATAGGTTCAGGTAATTCTTAGATTTAAGTGACAATATCTTGCTATAAAGGAAATAACCCTCGTCTTGGTTCAGGTTCAAGGAATAATTCATTAGATCACATATTGATCTTATATTTTTTGTATTTTTTAGGTCATATAAATCAAACAAGTTTATCATTAGGTTTTTTCCTAGTGTTAATGTTTTTCCATTAAGGAAGCTTACCACATTCTTGTATTCATTATTCCAATCTATTATTAGCACGGAGGAACTTTTCTTAAGATTACTTCGTATTATAAAACTTTTTAGAAAATAACTTTTACCAGATCCGGACATTCCAATTATTGCCATATTCTTATTAATTAATTTTTCAAAATCAAGCAGGAAAGGTATCCTGTATAAATTACTCCTACCTATGTAAACCCCTTCACCATTTGGATAGCTTGGTTCAGACATATTCTCCAAGTATACCATTCCACTTGCAATTTTTGAATTCGAACTTTTTATGATATTCATCAAATCAACCCATCTCTTTAAATATTTTATTAATCATAAAAATAATGTATTCGAAAGAATACTGGCGGTGCGAGTTAAGTAAAGTGCCCAAAAGGGCGCTGCGAGTGAGATTCGAACTCACCATGGATGCGTACACACCCGTGCTATTTTTCAGATAGCTAAGCTTACCAATGCCCGATCGCACCATTTTAATTTTCAACTAATCACCGAATCAAATTTCAGCAATTGGATTAAGTCATTACCATCTAGCATTTCTGATTTTGTGCCAAGCAAAGCCCCAAATTGGCTTGCCAATTCGCGCAATTGCGATTTCGCCCTCTCCTGGGCATTGAACTTGTTTTCAGAAACGGCACTGGTCATTATGTATTGTGCCACCTTAAGCGGAGTGTCTCCAGAGCTTATTTTCTCAATTTCGTTGTCTAGCTGTTCTATTTGTCGCTTCAATGAATTGATTTTTGCCGCATTGTCCTTGGATCCAGAATTATTTGCTCTGCCAAGCTCGATTTCTCTAATGTTTCTTTTTGTTTCAAGGCTGTCAATCAACTTGTTGATGTTTATGGTCTCTACCTGCATTACGAACTTGAAAGGGCAGCGTGAATTAGATATTATGTTCTCTATCTTTTCCTTTTCAATGGCTTCATTCGAGCTGCTATGAAGCAAAGCTGCCGCAGTCGAGCAGTAACTGCTTCCAAGCCTTCTTATGACCGTTGATCTGTCACCGCTAATTTCGCTGTTTTCTATTATCTGGATGATGTTGGTGCGCCTAAATATCACTGCCTCTACTATGTAATGCAGCTTGTAGAATGCGATCAAAATCATTGAAACTGCAAGGCTTGCAATTATTACAATCAAATTCAACGTCATTATGCTTGCAACCGCCATCAAAGCAAGTACAATTATTATCAAATAAAACTTTATGTCATGTTCCAATAAAACACCTAAAAGAAATACAGCTTTCCGAAGCTAATCTCAGAGCCCAGAATCCTGGCAAGCTCCCTTATTGATATGGCAGTTAATATGATGCTGAATATCGGCAGAAAGAAAACCTGGATAACGATGATAGCGACAAAATTTGTTAGAGTATTCAAAAAGCCCTGAAAGCCGCTCACAAGACCATTTATTGCACCTAAAAAGTAGCTCACTATGCTTGAATTGTTTTTTGTTATTCCGATCTGCGTTGCCTTGTTTATTATGTACTGGTTGGTATTGCTTGCGTTCAATATGAAATTACTGACCGTGCTGTTGTTTATTGTTGTAAGGTATGTGCTTGCAAGCTCGGCATTGAGCACATAGGTGAGCGGGAAAACCGCAAACAGGCCTATGGCTATGGCCATTATGGCTCCTCCAAGCCTTCTTGTAACGTATAACGTGCGAAGCACTATTCCAATGGGCAGCAATACGGGTATGGCTATTACCGATATGAATTTTAGGAGAACGCCCTGGACCTCTATGCTTATGATCGCAGCGGTCAATATCTCTATTATATAATCCAGCCCTGTCAGCAATGGCTTTAGCATGCTGTTGAAGCCTATGCTTATGATTCCAAGACTTAGCTTTATCGAGCTGAGAAGGCCGAGCCCTGCATAGAGCGTAGATATGGGCACCAGCAATCCTACTGAAGTATCTATTAGAGTTGGATAGGCAACATTGTTTATTGTAACGGGCTGCAAACCCACAAGATAATTGTAGGCGAAGCAAATGGCATAATTGCTGCTCATCGATCCTTCGCAGGTGGCACCGAGATGCGCCCCTCCGACAATGTTGTTTATCAGTAGGTTAACAATTCCGTACTGGCTGAATGCGAATATGAGAGACCCTACTATGATGCCGTTTATTATGCATTGGTAAATTTCCGCTTTCCCGAATTCCTTTAGTTTCCTGTCATCAAGCGCAAAGCCCAATCCCAGTATCATGCCAGCTATGGAGAGCATTATTGCAATCAATACTATTGCTATGCTGTATATATCTATTCCAAGCAAAATACCATCTCATGTGGTTGAATTTATCGTCAGATTGCCCAGCAGGTGCGTCGAGGCCAGTGCAAGCGAAGTTGATGCAACGCTTAAAGCTCCGACAACTACGGCACCTATTATTATGTTGACAGCAGCTGTGTGGAAGTTGGCCTTCTTGTCTGGAGGGAGCATCTGCCCCAGGGCGTAGAATATTCCTGCAAGCACGAAGAGCATGGCGCTGAGTGCAGGGCCTACCTGCATGAGCGTTGACTGTATATTGCCCAGTTGCGAAAGCAGCGAGCCGTTGCCGGCGTAGGCGAACCTCGAGAAAAGAACAACAGCAAGAGTCACAGGTGTTACGTACCTGACTATCCTATAAACAAGGCCAATCCTGTTGGCAGAGATTTGTGCCATATACCCACCAGCATAATCTTTTACTTAAGTATACATATTTTACCACAAATACATATTTAAATATATAGGTATATAAAATTAGTCATAAAAATAATGTTCCGAAAGATTCGCAAAATATTTTCCGATGCACTTAGCCGACGAAACAGAAAAAAATTACTAGCATAAGTATTAAAAACACTATATGTCATATATTTTAGATATTGAAGGTTGTTGCTTTGGCGGGATCTAAGAGAAGACGCAGTAATACAAATTCAGCTACTCCCAAGCGCGGCCAATCAGCGATAGAGTATATTACTACCTATGGCTGGGCAATAGTAATCCTCGGAATTGTAATATCTATTCTTTATCTTTACACATCGGCACCAGCGCAGGCAATTCCTGATACCTGCAGCTTTGTCAATGGGGTATTCTGCCAGGACATTATACTGGGAACTAATTCGATATCTCATGCGACTACTGCCGCATTTCTGCTTACCAATTCAAAGGAATACTCCTTGAAGAATCCTGTACTTTATGCGCAATTGAATGGCAAGAATTCTGTGCCAGTAAACTGCGAACCCCCATATGTCCTGCCAGGAGGAAGCATGATATGCACTGTTACATTGCCGGTAAATTCGACCATAGGCGCTCTAATTTCTGGAAACCTTTACCTTAATGCTACATATTGCGGATTATCAAACCAATCCTCAAATCGCAATTGCTCCAATGGTGTAATACAAACATATACAGGAAGCTTTGAAGGTCATACTCAATCCGCTTCTTCCTCAAGATCATCCATTCTACTTACTGCAGCAAACTATACTCAAACAGCAGACAACCAGCCTGATCAGTTAACTGCAACAGTTTTGCTGCTGGGATTCCCATCAAGAGGTGCAACGGTAAACTTCACTTCCAATAATTCGAACTTTACAATTACTCCCACTGTTGCGTTGACCAATGGCAACGGACAGGCCTTAAGCTCAATAGCTGGAGGCACAATTGCCAATGTTCTGGTAACTGCAAATTATGGGAACCTTTCCAATAGCATAGTGGTGCACTTCGCCCAGCCTGTATATGTTAAATTTATTGCGAACTTCACCTACTGCTCAACAGCTCCGTTGACTGCAACGATAGATGGAATACAGTATACCTGCAGTGAACTTTCAGGGCATCAATTCGGATTTTCGAAAGGATCTGTAGTAACTTACTCATTTAATACTCCTATAATATCAGGTCTTGGGATCCAGGAATCATTTTCTAATCTGGAAATCCAGGGCATAAAATATCCATATACGGGAGGTAACTTTACGGCTACTCAAAACCTTACAATACCATTCAATTATCAAACACAATATTATCTTACAGAATCTGCAAATCCATTTAATGCAGGAACAGTTTCACCAGGAAGCAACTGGTACAATAGCTCTGGCAGTATAACAATATCAGAAACTGCAACTCCACCATGGGTATTCAATAGTTGGGTTGGTTCAGGTGCTGGAAGCTATACTGGATCTCAAAGTTCTGCTCTTATAGTGATGAGCAATGCTATAAATGAAACAGCAGAATTCTCAAGCACAACTTCAACTACAACAACTGTGACAACAATTGTAGGACAACCTCTATATACTATGAAAATTCAGGATAATCTCAATACTAATCTTGGTTGTGTTGAAGCAAGGCCGACAGAAGCCACTTACCCTGACCAAGTCCCAGGTATTAAAACTGTGTCGATGAATAGCACCACAGGATCCTCATGTTATGGTCTTAACTATGATCTAACTAACCTTTATGGTGAATGGGCTAACGGAATGCAATTCGATCCTGGCAATGAACTAACATTCAATCTTGTCAGCAATGTGACTATAACTGGCACATATTCTCCTGCCAATTCAGTTTCTGCTTCTTACTTATATGTTACACTACCTGCAGCAGGAACGGTTGTTGGAATCAATATGACAACAAAACAAGTTGCAGTGACAATACCTGTGGGATCTGATCCGGAAAGCATAGCAATTAATCCTGCAGGAACTTACCTATATGTTGGAAATGCAGGTTCAAAGACAATCTCTGTAATTAGCACATTATCAGCTACAGTAGTAGCTACAATACCTGTGCCAATCACTCCTAGCTACGTTGCAGTAAGCCCCAATGGCGCGTATGTGGCTATTGTAGATCCACCATTATCATCTTCACAGGATACACTATCATCTGCAAGCCAAGTTGCAAGCAGTTCAAACAGTTGGTTAAATACATTAAAGAATTCAGAAGCATTGCAATTACTTTCTGGGACATGGCTCTTTAATCTTATAAGCCAATCTTTGGGTCCGCAATTAGTACTTGCACCAATGTCTCAAGAACAATTTGCTGTAACAACATATCATACTACAACGTCTACAATAATTCCACCAAATGCAGAAATGGCTATACTTAACACAGCAAACAATCAGGTAACAACTGTATCAGAGTCAAGTGCATCATTTTACCCTCCTGCTACGTTCAGCTCCGATAGTTCAAAGGTGTATGTTTCTGGTCTAAATAATTATCAGCGTGATGGTAGTGCTCAAGGTGAAATCTATGCCATTAGCGCATCAACAGGTCAGATTGTAGCAACAATAACAAGCGGAAGATACGTAAATGCCACACACAGCGATAATGATTATATAATGCCATTTAGCTATGGCAGCAGCTTATATGCAGATAATGACACATTCATCAATACTAAAGAATGCCAACAAAACAACGGTTTTGAACCAACCTGGGATCTATTATACTATGCGAACATGACTGAAATAAACACACAAACCAATACCAAAGTATCGACAACCCCAATAACAGGTTACGGAATATTCTCAGGTGCTTCCTCTCCAGACGGATCAACCATATATCTTGAAGGCTTTACTCAATCCTCTCCTGGTTCAGGCGGTTGTCCTCAATTAGCATTTATCCAATTTAATACTGCAACAAACCAATTTGGAACTATTAGTCAAATCCTAGGTGGCAGTGCCCAAGAGGGGCCTAGTGATAATCTGGCAGCAGGTTTCGTAACTACACCTACCGGATCCTATTTAGATACTGTAAATATTAATTATGTAGGAATAGGAAATGGACCAACCACATCAGTTAATATTACCACATTGAGTACAGGCAACATGCAGATTGCAGGAAATCATCTATACACTGGTGAGTTCCCAGTTGATGGCGGGGCAGCAGCTCCTGGCCAATATACATATACTGGTGGTTATGACTCATCTGCATTAATACTAGCATCACAAACCTACTATGTTTATCAAATTAACTCTCAAACAGGCACGATAAACTCTAAAATACCTGTATCTGCAGAGCCTTACGAAGCAGCATGTGCCGGATGCAATAGCTATACTGGCTTTTACATAACTCAATATTCATAATTTAAGTAAAGTTTGATAAGTGATAAAGAGTAGTTTCCAAATTATTGGTACTAAAATTTGATAAGTGATAAAGAGTAGTTTCCAAATTATTGGTACTAAAATTTTTTAGAATTTTGCGCAGTGCAGGATTCAAGTGCTATATCTATATTGGTACTGCTGCGGTTCCGGGTGCCACAGGTATATTGTTATCTATTTTTATAGGGAACCCTTCTAGAAACTCATCCAATTGACGGGTTGTGGGGTTGAATTCAAATATACTTAATCCATCATTAGGTGAGTTAACAGGCCCTCCAACTATATATACATATGGTGTTGTAGCGCCATTAGATGCAACAGAATCTCCTGTATATACTGCATTCATTCCAACTGCTGTCATTCCTTGGCCTACTCCAACAAATGGTATTGTAAAGATTGTATCAAGTGTTGTAGGGTCTATTTTCGCCAAGCTAAATAACCAAGTTCCTCCACCATTTGGCGTTATCATGATTCCATACACTGTGCCTGACTCCTTGTCAACTCTAAGGGCAGATACCACGCTACTACCATTGGCACCAAAAGGTGCTGTGTTAACCGTAGCGTATGTTGTTTGATCTATTGCACTAATTTGACTGGTATTATTTCCTAGCTGCTGTACTACATAGGCTTTACCATTCAAGAAATCAACGTTTCCTGGAAACGAAGTGCCTCCAAGATTGATTAGAACCGGATTATCTAATGAAGTGTCTCTTACTTCCAAGGCTCCTTGCTCACCGATCCAAGCCTTGTTATTACTGTCGAATATGACATATGCAGATGGAGTTGTAATCGAATTCACTATCGTCGCTACTCCATTTACAAGGGATACATCAGCTGTTACTAGGCTAGTTGAAACATAGCAATCACCGTTCGAATTCGCTGTCACTGAATTTACCGTTCCTGGTACTGTTACATAGGAACCCGTTTGTGATATTGTGTTTATCATGCCTACGTTTGGTTCCTCGCTGGTCTTCTCTGCCGCTATGCAAACATTTTCAGGTGAAAGTGCAGATATGGCATCTGGTGCTACCCGCACGCTAGTTGTAAATACTGTATCAAAACTTGGAACCCATACAACGCCAACACTGTAGGTACTTCCTTGCTGTCCGATAACCCAGGCTGAACTGTTCGGCAGTGTAGTTATGGTAGTTACTGGCATATTATTTGGACTGTTCAGATTATTCAAAATGGTGTTGCCGTCTTTTAATATGGTAACATATGAGGAATTGCCATTTCCCATGAATGGCGCAGCAAAATATACGTCCTGCTGTGTTGTTGGGCAACCTGGAAGATGATAGTGTCGAAGCCTGCACCAAGGAGGTTCAAGCTCGTTATTAAGTCCAGAGTCATTCCTAAGGCCAAAGTCTGTTGGGCGCTTTGAATCGGTAGAACCATTTGAATTAGAATTTTTGGTTTTTGTGACGTCTGAATGCTTTGTGGGAACTACCACAGCATTATTCTTTACTACCATGTCTGTAGCCATGGCATTCAATGAAAAGGAAAGTAACACTGTTCCAACAGCACCAACTACAACTTTCTTCGCTACTCTCTGTGCTTTACGAAGCAAACTTGTTGGGCTATGTTCAATTAGCTCTGCCTTTCTAGCCCCATTATTCTGTTTTTCACGTTGGGACATACAATCAGTTATAGATGGATAACAAACTCTGGTAAAGTATATATATCTTATTGTATTATGTGTATTTCCCGAACTTTTGGGCATATCCTTTAAATAATATTGTTTATGGTCAAAAACACAATTAAACAAATAATAAATAGGTAAAATGAGAATTTTACGGGCTATCCTAGAACAGGTTCAATGCACACCAGCGTATGAACTTCTTTATCCTTATTCTCCATCCGCTTGTATTTTTCTTTATATCATTTACCATTGCCTTGTAGAGTATCTTTTCCTGAGGATCGAGCTTTCCTTCCTTTACAACTACCTGCTTCTTGCCATCCACTATGTTGGTCTCAGTTTTCGTTATTACGTCCTTCTTTACCATTGAGTACCATTCGTCGAGAGAGCTTCCGCTGTAGTCCTTGTCCTTGAGTATGGACATTACGTCTTTCATGGTGTATTCCCTGCCTATATTGTGCTCATGCTCGTGCAGCAATGGCAGCATTGCAGCTTTGTCCGCTATTCTTTCAATATCTGCTGGTGAATATCCTGTAGTTGCCCTTGCCAATCTTCCATAGTTAAGATTGCTGACTGGCTTGTTTCTTGTATAATACTCGAACATCTGCTTCCTGTCCTTGTATGTTGGCGGCTTCAGGTAAAGGCTGTCCCCGAACCTTCCTGATCTTTTAAGCGCTGGATCTATGTCCCATGGGTTGTTCGTTGCTCCTATTACATAAATGCCTTCAGGATTTTGCTCTACACCGCTCATTTCTACTAGAAATTGATTTACTGCAAGCCTTAATGCAGAGCTGTTGCCTCCTCCTGGCTCGTCTCCTCCTCTCTTTACTCCAAGCGCATCAAGCTCGTCGAAGAATATAATGCATGGGGTGTTCTTTCTTGCTTGTTCGAATATCGCATGCAGGTTCTTTTCAGTATTGCCTGTATACATATCTACTATTTGGTTAACTCTTGCAATAATGACATTTGCACCAGCTTCTCCAGCAACTGCTCTTACAATGTAAGTTTTTCCAGTTCCTGGAGGACCATACAACAAAAGGCCTACGCCTAATTTCTTTCCATATTTCTTGAATAATTCTGGTTTTTTAATCGCAAGTACGACGTTATCTGTGAGATATCTTTTTACCTTGTCAAGTCCGATAACATCAGTGAATCTTACATCTGATTTTAAGAAAGCAACTTTTTTGATTTGGCCTTCTACTATCTCATCTTTTTGCTCATCCTTCTTAACTGCCAATTGCTGTGTTCCCTGACTTCCTCCTATATTCGAATCAACATGTATTAGCGAGTCTATGTGTTCAAGTCTGTTTTTTGCTTCAGTGTAATCTGGATTATTAGCAAGGCTTTTCTCGTACCAATACCTTGCGCTTATTAGGTCATTGGCATTTTCTGCAATATCTCCAATAAGTAATGGTGCATCTGCGCTCTTTGGTTGCAAGCTTAGCACAATTTCAAGGTCTTTCTTCGCCGCATCAAAATTGTTTGTTACTCTCTCTGTAAGTGCTCTGTTGAAATAGGCATCTGCGTAGTCCTGATCTACCTTCAATGCTTCGTTGTATTCTTTTATCGCTTCTTCGAATTTGCTTTCCTCAAAGAGAGCGTTGCCCTTCTTCCAGTGTTCTTTTGCAGCTAGATCTACCACATGCTCCTGCTTTTGTTCCTCTGGTTTCACCGGGTCCTTGCTAGCTGCCATATATTCACCGCATTCTCTACATAATCTATTGCTTTGCACTATTATTTATACTTTTTCTGTCTAGAAGCGCATTCAACGACTTATCTACAATACTGATATTTGGGTCTTCTCTCCTAACATTCTTAAAAGTTACTTTCCTGAATTTTTTTGCAAGTTCACTGACTTTATCGCTAACTGGCTTCAATGCCAATGATTTTATTTTGTATTTCTTGTTCAATTGTTTTATGACTAATTCGCTATCGGAATACAGTTCTATGGAATATTCAGAATGATTTTCTATGCTTGAGATGCACCATTCAAGGGAGAGAAGAACTGCATTGTACTCAGCATAATTGTTTGTTGCTGTTCCGTTGTATTCGCTGTGCCTGTGAAGTATTTTTGCATTTCTGTAGATAAGATAGCCGGACGCGCTTTCTCCCGGGTTTCCCCTTGCCGCGCCGTCAGTATATATGACAAGCAATTTTTCTATTAAAACACCTTTCTACTATTCAATTCAAATATTTATATTTATAATGATTAATTGCATATAAAGTGGATATCTATGCATGTTTACAACAATGTACAAGGAGAGCAGCTAGTAAAGGCAGCAAGGAACAGCATAGAACTTTTCCTGATTAATCCGCACTTCGAAAAGGAAGTTGTAAAAAGGACATTGGGCGAATTTGAGAAACCGCATGGTATTTTTGTCACTCTGGAGCATTATCCTACGAGGGAATTAAGGGGCTGCATAGGTTTTCCAAGAGCTGTCGGGCCTTTGGGTGAGGTGCTGGTAGATGCAGCAATAGCAGCTGCATTCGAGGATCCAAGATTTGTATCTGTATCGAAGCACGAGTTAGATGATCTGCTTGTGGAAGTAAGCATACTATCAAGTTTAATTCCTGTTACTGGAGACGAGAAGAAAAGATTATCCAGCATAAAGGTACCAGGAGACGGATTAATGATCCAGTATGGCTTATATGGTGGATTATTGCTTCCTATAGTTGCCGTTGAGCAGAAATGGGACAAGAAGAAATTCCTGGAAGAAACATGCAGAAAAGCAGGATTGCATTCCAATTACTGGTCTCAGCCTAACGTGAAACTATTCAAGTTCGAAACGCAAATATTCAGGGAAGATGAACCAAGAGGAAAAGTATTAGAGGTAAAGCTTGATAAAGATTGATTTTATAATAATAATTCAGGGGCTCGTAGCTTAGTCTGGTTGGAGCGCTCGACTGATATAAGTCTTTTGAAAAATTTCATCAAAAGCAGAAATCGAGAGGTCAGGAGTTCAAATCTCCTCGGGCCCAAGACGTTAAATCGACGACAGAAAAGGGGTTCATTGCCTCTTTTTTGCTTGATAAAATTGACATAAAAATCGCTTGATAATTAATATTACTGCTATACTTAGATATTTAAAAAGATAGGATGTAGATTTAAAGTAGGTGAATGAATATGGTAGAAACGAAATTCATAGATGCTCTAGAAATAATTGCCCAAAAGCTAGAAAAAGAACATATAAAATGGGCATTAGTTGGAAGCGTGAGTTTGGCACTTCAAGGAATGGATTTTAATCCACACGATTTAGATATTTTGTTGACTTTTAAAGACCTTAGTAGAATTCCAATACTTTTTTCTGAATATAATCCAACTGGCGTAACAAAACTGAAGCCGATAGTAAATGATGATACATCGGATGTTAAACTAAATATAAATGGTGTCAATATTCAAATTTTTGCAGAAAACAACGATTCAGGTATATATGCAAGTAGACTTTTAGCTCACAAATTGATAACTCTTGAAATAAATGGTCTCAAAATACCGTGCTTTACTTTAGAGGCATCTAGTCAGACTTACGCTGACACTAAACGTCAGGAAAAAGCGGAGAGAATAAACGAATTTATAAAAAAGAGAACTAATAAGAGCAAAGCTTAGAATGGCTTAGATATTTAAAGGCTAGAGATGTAGTAATTATATAAAAGGAATAAAAATGAACTACCGAAACGTAGCTATTCTAGGTTTTATAATCGTTTTATTCAGTTCTATTCTACCTTGGCCTTGGGCCCATTTGCATTTACGACGACAAAGTAATGAATTCAAAGGCAGCTAAATGCTTAAATAAACATATGTAAATATATTTGCATGACTGTTGGTTATACTACTACTTTTATGGTAGATCAAGCTCCTGAAGAAGCTTTTACCGCTATCAACAATGTTCGCGGCTGGTGGTCAGGAGAAATTGAAGGTAATACAGATAAGCTCAATGCAGAGTGGATTTATCGCTACAAGGATATCCATTACAGCAAGCAGAGGATAACTGAACTAATTCCTGGCAAAAAAATAGTTTGGCTTGTTCTGGACAGTTATCTTAAATTTGTTGAAGACAAAACTGAATGGAATGGCACAAAAATTACTTTTGATATAATAAAGAAAGGCAATAAGACAGAGGTTCGCTTTACTCATGTGGGACTAGTTCCTAACTATGAATGTTATGACAAATGTTCAAGCGCCTGGGGCTTTTATATCAATGAAAGCCTAAGAAAATTTATCACTACCGGTAAAGGTCAACCTAACGAAAAAGAAGGGAAAAAGACCTCTAAATGATTCTGAGGTCTTGAATCCTAACGTTAACTACCTATTACTTTTTCCTTTTGCTCAAGGCATATATCGCAATCAATAATATGATTATTACGATTACAACTATTACCAATATTGTTGTTGAGCTTCCGCTTTGTGTTGTTAACGGATATGCCACTCCTGAACTGTTCGTAGGTATTGTTGTTGGTGCTGTTGTTTGGTAGTATATTGATGTTGTTGCTGCTACTGTAGTTGTATTTGATCCTTCATATTGGAATACTCCCACAACTGGGTCTGGTGGAACAGTGAACGAAACTGTGCAGGCATTAGGTCCTACGCTGAAGTTTGTTACTAATTGTGACCATACATTAGGTCCTGCAGCAGATCCTGAAGTAAGCTCGTATACCGCAATGGCTGATGTTTGTATGTTGCATGAGTATTTGACAGTTGCCCTTGTCGTTACGTTTGCATTTACATTAAATGCATTGCAGCTTGTAAATGGTGTTGGCCCTACACAAAGTGTGTAGTTGAATATTGATATTGGCGCATAGGCACTTGGTGGTGTAACGCACACTGCATTGGTTGGGCACTGTGATGGATTGGCTCCAATTACGCTTGAAGCGAATATTCTTGCTCCTAATTTTTGATTAGATGTTGAGGTTACTGTTACACTTGCATTTGATGTTATGTTTGCAACAATGGGCGAAGTGCTGGTCAAGTTGTACGAAGCATTAAACCATGCTGATGATTGTGCAAATACTCCAACAACAGGATCCGAAGGCACATTGAATGAAACCCAGCATGCTGTTGGTCCCACAGTTGTAGTTGATGCTAGCTTTGTCCATGCACCAGATGTGGATGAGTATTCATATACTGCAACGGCCGATGGGCTTATGCTGCACGAATACTTTACTGTTGCATTGGTTGTTACATTAGCATTTGTGTTTGCATTTACTGCATTGCAACTGGTAAATGGAGTTGGTCCTACACAAAGTGTGTAATTGAATACTGATATTGGTGTGTATGCATTTGGTGGCACAACACAAACTGCGTTAGTTGGGCAGTTAGCTGCATTTGTAGCTACTACACTTGAAACTACTGCTCTTGCTGCAAATTTTTGAACTGCACTTGATCTTACTTTTAATGTTGTGCTTGAATTTGAAATATTTAGAATTACTGGTGCAGTGCTTGTTATGTTAAAGCCCGTGTTTAAAGAGGTATTTAAAGATATCTGTAGAATACTCTGGAATACTCCAACCACTGGATCTGCCGGTACATTGTATGAAATCCAGCAGGCGCTTGGTCCTACTTCATAACTGCTTGGTATTTTTGCCCATGAATAGGCATTGGGCATCCATTCATATACTGCAAGAGAATTCTGATTTATCGAGCAGGTAAGCTCGTATTTAACAGTTGTTGTAATATTTGAGTTTGATTGTGGTGGAGGAGTGCAAGTGGAAAAGACCGTTGGTCCTACACAAAGCGTAAGGTTTATTACCTGCAATGGCTTCAATGCTGTTGGCCCTACTATTGTATTAGTGACATATGAGACTGTTAGCTTTGCTGGAAGTGCCCTAATCGAAGTTGAGCTAAGCGTAACTGTTGTATTGGAATTTGCAAGATTCACGACTGTTGGTGCGTTACTGGTAACATTGTATGTTGCATTGACTGCGTTGGGCGCAACTGCGTTTGCCATGCCCATTGCCATTATTGCTAGTATCGAAAGAACCAGTAAACCAAACTTTATGTTTATAACTTTACTCATATAACCACTTTAAACTTCATATCATTATATTCTAATGTATTTAAACCTATCTAAATTGTTAGGTTAAAACGACCGCCAAGATTAATTATGGTGCCTGCAAAGATTATCAAATAATAAATGCTATTTCCATTAATCTTTTTATAGTTTGTCTAAGGATGTAACTACTTATTCTATGGGGATGCAATGGAGTATACACTCGGTGTAATAGGCCTTGGCCACTGGTTCAGCTGGCTTACTACTGGAATAGGCGTAGAGGGCGGCCTTGACCTGAAAAAGGCAGTTGGAACCAAGCCCTTTGATGAGAAAAAAGAGCTTCTTTCGAAATTCGGGATAACTGAAAATAATTACTACATATCTGATCAGAACGGCAATTTTCCGGGGCAGTTTTTCGAAGGCATAAACATAGTGCACATATCAGATCCCAATAAATTCCACAAATCCCAAGCCATAGAATCGCTAAACAACGGAAAGTATGTGATAGTTGAAAAAACCATTGCCGCAAACGAGCAGGAATTCAATGAAATAAAGAATCTGGTGCAAAAGAATAATTATAACGATAGACTTTATCTGCATTTGCACTATCTGCACAAGCAGCCTACCATTGCACTGAGGACCATGCTTCCAGATTTCATAAAGCAGAACGGGAAGATCAAATCAATACAGGCAACATTCTTTGAGGACACGAACAAGGAAGACCCGAAAAGGACATGGCTCCTTGCGCTGGAGAATGGTGGAATATTCATGGATTGGATACACTCATTTGAAGTCATATACTATACAACCAAATGCAATTTCGGAAATATAATTGAATTGAAGAGCTTTGTGGTAAATGCTTCCTATGATTCAAAGAATCCGACAGGGATAGAATCAAAAATAGTACTCAAAGGTGCAAATTACGCGGAAGGTGCATTTGCAGTAATAAGATCAGCAAAGGGCGTTGACAAGGAGCACGCAAACAAGTCCATAAAGTTTGTCTTTGAATCCGATGATTATCTTCTTCTGTGCTTTCCCGGTCATGAAGTGGAATTCAATACGGAAGAGCGAGGAAGAATACAATTGATAAGCAAGCATGGGGAAACACTCATGTCGCAAAGCTTTACTGGCATGAATTCCTCTGAAATATTCATAGAGGAAATAATAGACTTCTGCAAAGGAAAGCACAAAGGGCTTAAGATGCATGAAATAGAGGAAATATTCAAGCCCCAGTGGGAATACCAGAAGCTTGCAAAATCAAGCAAGCTAATACTTGACAGCGATGGAATACTTGAATTTCTTGAGCAGGGAATTAGTGGCATGGCTTGTGGTACATAAATCAAGGAATTATTGGCATCTTTAAAAGCTTATGCTTCTACTATTGCTATTAAGACCAGTTGATGGAATATGACTGACGGGAGGCTAAGCCTTGCTTCAATAGTAGAGCCCATTGCAACGATAGCGGCCATAATAGCCTACAGTGCATTTGCTGTCTACCATGTGGTAACGCCAATACAGCCAAATCCTCTCATTTCCATAATGCTGTTCCAGATAGCACTGGGCTTGCTGATAATATTTGTCGGAGCGCTATCCATTGAAATATACGGCAAATATACTGAAAACAAGAAGGAAATGCATGAACTGGCCCACATATTCAAATTGCTGTGCTATCCCATACTGATAATCATATTGTTGCATACGCTCAATATTTCCATTGCAAGCCTTCTTGTGGGTGCAGGCTTCCTTGGCATTGTCTTTGGACTGGCTGCCCAGGCCTCTCTGGGCAACATGTTTTCCGGGCTTTCCATAATGTATTCAAGGCCCTTCACTCATGGTGAGAAGATCACAATAATACCGACTTCCTATTCTTTCAATGCACCTACATATCCTCACGAAGCGATGATGAACGAGATAACAGGAACGGTAAAAAGCCTGGGATTGGTATACACAAGAATCCTCAAGGATGACATGTCAATACTCTATATACCTAACAACGCGATAAACCAGAGCATAGTAGTGAATCACAGCAGAGTGTATGAAAAACAAATCAAGGTTAGACTTGAGGCAAAAAGAACTACCAGCATAAGCGCATTCAGAAAGAAACTTACATCAAAATTATCGTCGGAAAAAGAAGACTTCGAGAAATTGAGGGACTTGATTGTTAAGATTTCTCTCATAAGCAGCGGGGAAAGCTATGGCATAGTAATAACCGCAAGGGTAAAGATGCTCGAGTATGACCTATTGAGCCAATGGCTTTCGGAAACAGCGATAATGTCTCTTGTGGAAGTAGAGGGGAAAAAGAGCAAGTAATTATTGCACATGCTTTCTTTCAGTTTTGACCGGCACTTTCATTAGATGCCTTTCAAACATTTGCTTTAGCGAAGGATCATTCGACCATCTTTCTATTACTTCGTCTTCGGAAGGATCGTTGGATATGAACATCACATTGTGTATGTTGAGCTTTTCAACTGCCAATTTAACTGCCGGTCTTATCTCTTCCAAATGATTTGATTGAATGAAATAAACATGCAGAAGATCGAGATTGTACTTGTTGGCTATGTCGGAATATTTTCCATCATAGGACATGCCTATTATTACCGTATGCTCTCCTTCCACTTTTGGAAGATTCAGTTTTTCAATGTCAATTAAATCGCAGGTGAATTTGAGATCAGGATGGGTCATCTTGAGATGAGTGAGCACGTCTTTCTGGATTTCTGTATTCTTCTGCTCTATGGCAAGCGTTGTCGAATAGGTTGAACCGAGAAATGGCTCGATGTTTGAGTCATATACATCTGAACTGCTTTCAACTTCATCAAGCTTCTCGCCAGAATTAATTTTTATGCACGCGCCCATTGCAACTTTCATTGCACCGCAATTGGTGTGAGTATAATCGTGTATTTCAGTTATGTTAAGGTCATAGAGCGTTTTCTCAACAGAGCCAACCCCTCCTCCTGCATCTCTTATGGTGTAAATCTTCTCATTTGGATTGTCCTTCAGGACATTGTTCCTAATCTCTTCGAAGAAGGAATTGAGCCTTCTGTCCATGCATCCTATTATTGCGATTGTCATTCTTTCACTGGCTACTATACTCTATTACTGCGTCCTTTCCCTCTTTCTTATGAAGATTCTCCAATTCAAACTGGTCTCTCTTCATTCTAAGAAGTTTTTCAAACCTCATTGCAGGTTCAGGATTTCTCTTGTCCATAAACAATACATATCCCTGCATATGGAAGAACGGAGAGGCTGCAACCCTGAAATCAATATCGAATAGTGTTTCAGCGCTTGCCTTGTCATCTTCCACTGTTATGAAATAAGTGCTTTCAGGAGGCAAGCCTGCTTTTCCCGCAAGAATACTGAAATTAGTCCTGTCGCTTATCACTAGAGGGGCGCAAATGGCCAAGAACTTCTCGTTGCCGACTGGTGGTGCATTCAATTGGCCCACATCCATTACATTGCATTCAGTATGGACATTTTGTGCGCCGAATACCACTTCCAGCTTTGTTCGAAGCGGCTTAAGGTATCCTCCCAAGGTTCTGTGCACTGTTGCATTTGTCATATTATCTAAAAATCCATTGAATCTTGCGTCCATGCAGGCATTCACTATTTGAAGGCTTCCATCCGTGTTCTGACGTCCTTTTGCCTGCTCCATTAATCTTTTAATGTATCTCTGCTGTATCATTGAAGCGGCGTTTTCAACTCCCGGTATATTTGCAAGCATGTCCTTGTAATCCAAGAAAGGCGCAACAAGGGTATGGTAGTGCCTACCTGTTGTTTCGCTTTCGGGACCTCCCTTTGCGGTCTCGTGCACATATTTGGCCGCGCCGCAATCCCTGTGTAAGAATACCTGCAAGTCTACATTCCTTGGTACTGATTTTTGTGCCATATTTACACCTAAGTTAGCATTATACAATTAATCCTTCTGACTGTAATTTTATCGCTCATATATATTACACATTTTCAAATACTTATTTGTTGTTATTTATCGGATTTGCGGAAAAAACCGATTCATTGAATGGTATTGCGTTGTAACCATCATTGCAAAGGTTTTTTGCAAAGGAAGATGCATTGGGTCCATAGGTAAGAACCTTCTTTGCGCTTGTCGCTTCTATGTATTCAACGCTCTGGCTGAAATCTGCATGGTCGCTCAACGGGAATTGTGCATCTGTCCTGAAACTGAATCTCTTTGCAAAACCAGTTGCCATCGCAGTGAATACTTTCTTGTTGTGCACTGTTTGCAGGAATTCCTTCAATGAGTATAAGTTCCTTGTTTCGCTGATGCCTACGAAATTATCCCTTACTATTTCCTCGTAGTTGCTTTCAGGGTCGTATTCCGATGCGTAGTCAAGCTTTATTCCATTGTCAACATAAACTTTCGATATTTTGCTTATCTTCTTTGTAACTACCGGCTTTATCCCAGCATCGTTGAATATGGATATTAATTCCTGCGCCTTCCCCATCGCATAGGCGCTGAATATCACTATCCCTTGATTTAGCTTCCTGCTTGTCCAATCCTGTATTATTGATTCAACTTCAAATTTGTCGTCAAATTTTACCAGCGGGTCCTCATAGGTCGAATCCATTATTAGAACATCAGTTTCTCTTACATCTATGGGCTTTGAGGTCTTTGATCTAACAGTCTGGAAGTCTCCAGTGTAAGTTATCCTTTTCCCTGTTTTGTCATCATTTGCTACCAACTGCCTTGAGCCGAGCATGTGTCCAGCTTCTATAAGCTGGAAATTACAGCCATTGCTCTTGTTTTGTATGGTCATGTTCTGCGACTGCTCTATCAATTGTATAGTTTCGTCGCTTGCCAGAACCATCTTCGAGGACTTTGCAGCACCGAGATGGTCCGTATGCGCGTGTGAAATGAAATCTACATCAGAGTTAGGTTCCCTTCGGTCAAGGGATATCCTAAGATTATTGGAATTAATCATCAGGTCGCCGTACTTTCATTTAAAATAAGTATAACTGGAAAGGTATTAATACTTTCATATGCTCTGGCTTTAAATATTTTAATCGTGTTATATTAGCATGGAAAATGCAGAAAATGTGATAATAATAGGTGCGGGGCCAGCAGGTTACACGGCTGCAATGTACACTGCAAGAGAGGATTTCAAGCCCATTGTAATTACCGGCATAGCGCGCGGAGGGCAGCTCATGCTTACCACTAAAATCGAGAACTATCCTGGCTTTCCGGAAGGGATACTGGGCCCTGATCTCATGGACATGTTCAGCAAGCAGGCAGAATCATTTGGAACGCGCTTCATAAACGACAACGTAACTGACATAGACTTGAGCAAAAGCCCGTTCAGGATAAGCGTTGGAAATGATACCTACTACGCAAAAGCTGTAATACTTGCCATGGGTGCATCGGCAAAATGGCTAAACATTGAATCGGAGCAGAAGTTCATAGGAAAAGGCGTTAGCAGCTGCGCTACCTGCGATGCGGCTTTCTTCAAGCACAAGAACGTAATAGTAATAGGAGGCGGGGACACGGCAATGGAGGATTCGCTCTTCCTTACAAAGTTCGCAGACAGCGTTACCATAGTGCACAGGAGAAACGAATTCAGGGCAAGCAAGATAATGCAGTCAAGAGTGCTGGCCAATCCGAAGATAAGGGTACTGTTCGACACTGGAATAGAGGAAATTATGGGCAATGAAAAGGTCAATGCCGTTAAACTAAAGAACCTGAAAACAAATGAAGTTGCTACTCTGCCGATAGACGGCGTTTTCGTAGCCATTGGATACACGCCCAATACTTCATTTCTTGAGGGGAAGCTAAAACTTGACGAAAAAGGGTACATAATAACAAAAGATGAGGTAAAAACAGACATAGAAGGCGTTTTTGTGGCAGGCGATGTTGCAGATAAGGTTTACAGACAGGCAATTACCGCTGCTGGAAGCGGTGCGAAGGCAGCACTTGAAGTAAGGAATTACCTGCAAGAACTTAACTACAGGAATTCAACTTAATCTTCTTTGACCTTTTTTCGCTTCCAGTTCATAGGTTCTTACTCCTATTTTCCTTAAATTCTTGTCCTTGACCAATTCTTTGATGAGTTGCATTGAAGTATTATACAGCAGATCGAATGAATCGGTGTAATTGTTCAGTTTCTTGTTCTTGATGTGCTCGCTAAAATCTGAATACTTTGCCTTTACGGAAATGCCCCTGAACCACATGTTGTTCTTGTTGAGCTCTGTCATTACTTCCTTGCATAACTTGTCTGCCATATTCTCTATTTCGCCAAAATCCTTTGTGTCTTTATCAAAGGTCCGCTCTCTTCCAATGGATAAAATGCTGTAGCTTGCAATTACCCTGCTGTTGTCTATTCCATTGGCCAGAAGAAAAAGCTCTTTTCCGAATTCGCCGAATTTCTCAACTAACACATTGGGATCTGCCTTTCCCAATTCTCCAATTGTATTTATCTTCATTTGCTTTAACTTATCAGAAGTTTTTCTCCCAACTCCCAGCAATTTGTCCATGCTCTTGTCTTTAAGGAATTCCTTTAATTTATTATCCCTCAATATTCCCAGTCCGTTAGGCTTTGATTCATCGCAGATCATTTTTGCGTAAACCTTTCCTATGCTTATGCCTATTGTGCATGGTAGTCCTATCTCTTTTTTTATTTTTTCTTTTATCTCAATTCCTATTTTTTCCGAGTTTTTGTAATCTAAGTCATTCAACTCAAGCGCTGCTTCATCTATGCTTATTACTTCAGTATTAAAACCATAATCCTTGAGAAGCTTCATTACTCTAGAGGAAATTTCCGAATAATATGCATCATCTGATTCAAGATAAACAATGTCAGGATTCAACTTCAACGCCTGCATGGTCGGCATCGCACTGTGGATCCCAAATTTCCTTGCCTCGTAGTTGCACGTTTGTACAACTCCCTTCTCTTTTTTGCTTATTGGAGAGGTCCCAACCACAAGCGCCTTTGACTTGAATTCAGGATGGCGCAGCTCCTCGCATGCCGCAAAGAAGTAATCCATGTCGATAAATAGTACAAGTTTCGATGCTACCATTATATCTGATTAATATATGTGATTTAAATAATAATTAATGATACTATGAGAAAAAGCGTATTCAACGGCAGCTTTTATCCATCAGGGAAAGAGGAAATAATAAATTTCATTAACTCATCAATAGAGAAAGTAGATATGAACGAAGATGTGGGCGAGGCTCATTCCTACGTTGCACCTCATGCTGGGTACATCTATTCGGGAAAGACGGCAGCATTTACCTACAAAGCAATTCAAAAGAACAGCAGAATAGAGCAAATTGAAACTCTAATAATGATAGGTCCTAACCACACCGGAATCGGAAGGCCGATCTCTGTTTCCATGGAGGATTGGGAAACTCCTTTAGGAAAATCAATTAACGACAGGGAATTATCCAAGGCGATAGTGGAGAATTCCGAATATATCAATGTGGATGAGCAGGCCCATGAAAGCGAGCATTCAATAGAAGTTCAATTGCCTTTCATTCAATATATTTTCCCAAAGAAAAAAGTTGTTCTAATATGCATGGGAGACCAGAGCATAGAAGCGAGCGAAATACTATCCAATTCGATAATAAAATCAATGGAGCAGTTGAAAAGAAAAGTTCTAGTAATTGCAAGCTCAGATTTTAATCACTATGAATCCTCTGAAATCGCAAAGAAGAAAGATTCAAAACTGTTGGAAGCTGCAGAAGTTTTAGATTACAAGAAATTCAACGATCTGATTGATAAGTTAAACGACAGTGCGTGCGGCTTCGGACCTATAACTGTTGCAATGATGTTCGCAAAGCACATGCATTCTAAAAAAGGAATTATACTAAAATATACAAATTCTGGAGAGGAGACAAAAGACTATTCAAGTGTTGTTGCATATTGTGCAATAGCGTTTCTGTAGGATATTTTACACACTTGTAATTAGGCAATAACGAGGAGCCCGTTATTCGCTTAATCTATAAAAAGTTCTTTAATTATCTTTTACTTCTAGCTACAAAGGCTTTTCTATCTCTTCTAAGAGCTATTTCATTACTTCTAGCTTCTCTAAGAAGTACTCTATATTTCTTTTGTAATATTTCAATAAACGTTTTCAATTCTTTGTGGTCAAGAGCAGCAAAATCAACACCTTCAGTTGTAGCAAATCCTCTTATTACACCGATAAAAACTCGTTCTCGCACATCCATGTCTAACCTAGTTTGTATCTCAGTATTGAATGGACTTGTTGTTAAGCCTTCTAAGACTATATTTCTTGGCATAATATCACAGATTAATTACAACTTAGGAAATATATATACGTTTCTGCAGGTAATCGCTCAGGACATGTGCTTAGTGCTTTTCAGTAGGAGAGCTAATCTATAAGGCGGTTATTTGACATTCAGACAATCTCTCAAAAGTTTTTGTAGTTCCACTGTGTATAATTTTCGTTTTTCCTGACCATCCATTGAATCAATCGCTTGCCTTAGTTGTACCGCCGTAATGTTTATCCTATTTAAATCTGCAACTATCTGTGTTCCTGATATTTTATTTATTGTTCTGCAAAACTCTTCAAGACTTTCAAATGTGCTAGGTTTGCTATCTAAAGATGTTCCTGGTCTGTTTAAGCGCTGCACCATAGTATCACAATTAGATTACACCTAAGAAATATATATACTTTAGCCCGAATCATGTTGTTGGCTCTAGCACATAGCTTAGAATCAGCGTCTTGTATAAAAATCATTGTGTGTAATTAATTCTGTAGATCTTTACTGGAGACATGTTGTCAAAAGGATTATTTGCCGTATAGGCTAAACTGGAATAATTTGAAATGTTGTTTTGCGTGCAGGCACTAAAATCACGTATTATTCCTGGACTCACGTCCATGCCCATGCTGCCCCCAGTAAATACATAGGTATTATTCTTAAAAACAGTTTCATAGGTGTAAAGCTGACTGCAGTTTAGTAGGTACCTGACATTGTATCTGTAGCTACTGATGTCATTTATTTCGTCTGCAATCAAAGGGTAAGCGTAGAATGTGGAATTCTGGTGCTGTGCGGCAAAACTTTCAAACGAATAAATAGATGCGACAGAGCTCCTGTAATAACTTGTATCTGAATTCAGGTCCTTTACTGCGACTATGATTGTTGCAAGTATTATAATTAGCGCAATTACCATGAATACCTTTTCTCTTCTTGAAAGAAGTTCTTCCAATCCCAAGGCAACTATTGCAATAAATGGAAGAGTCAGCGGAGTAATAAGCATGGGTTCCATGTAAACAAGGAATATCTGTAGCTTTCCTGCTATACTTACAA
>Ga0187851_10000641_pt1 | contig 35403 bp, 37 predicted proteins | sample June2016WEW_6_10_FD_132997 | JGI IMG/M metagenome (GOLD analysis project Ga0187851, IMG submission 132997) | Peatland microbial communities from SPRUCE experiment site at the Marcell Experimental Forest, Minnesota, USA - June2016WEW_6_10 | ecosystem: Environmental > Terrestrial > Soil >...
ATAGGTTTTATATTAGGTCTTTTATCATTTTGTAAATATATTTTGTGATTTATTTTTAGTTTGTTTAATCCAAAATCAATATCTGAAGATAATCCATAGGATATTGTAGAAAATGTAATTGTATTTTTATCTATATATCCATCCGTATCTATAAGCCCTTTTAAAAATCCAACATAAAATTCTTTATTATAATTTATTCTATCTTTTAACCTAATTGTACCAGTTTTATAAGTTTCCCAAGTTAAATAAGTTTTAATGAAATTTAATACATCTTTAGAAATAATTCTTACAATAGTAACATTATTTGGTTTGTAATCATATATCCATGGTTTTTTCCTGAAAAGATGCTTTATTAATTTATTGACATGATTTACATAATTTTTGTATTTAGTATCTAGATGTATGCGGATATCATATCTATAATTTTTATCTAGATAAAAGCTACCATCCCCAGCAAAAATACCTATAAATTCACCAATATCTAAAGTTTTTGCATTATCATTTAATTTGACTCTTTTGATTCGTTTATTAGAAAATTTCCTATACCAATAATAAACAGTTGTTTTAGTTATTTGAAGTTCTTTTGATATTTCGTTAAGGCTTTTACCATTCCTAACTTTATCTTTAATTTGTTGTACAATGACTGTACTTAGTCTCATCATGAATAAATTTTATGACTATTAAGTTATTTAACTGTTTAAGGAAGCAGTCTTTTCCTGTCTCTTGGGAATAAGGAGCATTCCCTTATGTTTTTTGCGCCTGTTATTTTCATTGCGAACCTTTCCAATCCGATGCTCCAACCTGCATGTGGCGGCGCACCATACCTAAATGAATCGATGTAGAATTCGAAGTCCTTTGGATTGAGCCCCTTCTTCTTTACAGCTTCAATGAGAAGTTCTGGAATATGAATACGCTGTGCTCCGCTGCTTATTTCCAAGCCTTTGTAAAGAAAGTCGTAGCTCTTTGACATTTCAGGATTGCCCTCTTTCGGCATGCTGTAGAATGCCCTTACTGCCGTAGGATATTCCCTTATTATCAATCCGTCACCGTATATCTGCGCCAGCTTTTCCTCTGCTTCCCTTGAGAAGTCATCTCCAAGTTTCATTGGATGTCCATTCTTGTTAAGCGCAGCAACTGCATCAGTATAAGTTACAATCTTGACATCAGGAATCTTCAATTCAACTCCAAGAGTCTTGAGGTCCTCGCTGTTGTTTTCGATTACCTTTTTGATTATGTAAACTACAATCTCTGAAAGCAACTTTATAGCATCATTGTCATCTGCAAATGCAATTTCGATATCCATTTGGGTTGATTCTGTAAGGTGGAATATTGTATTTGATTTCTCTGCTCTGAAAACAGGTACAATCATGAATACTTTGTCCATTCCTCCAACTAGAGCAAATTGCTTGTAGAATTGAGGTGATTGAACAAGAAACGCTTCTCTTTCAAAATATTTTACTGCAAAAACATCAGCACCACCTTCTGTTGCCGCTTCCACAAGAGTAGGAGTTCTTATCTCACTGAATTTGCGTTCTATGAAGAAGTTCCTGAAGCTTTGCAATATGGTAGATTCAATCTTGAAGATCGCAGTTGTTTCCAATCTTCTTAGATCAACATACCTGTGATTTAATCGCACGTCGATTTCTGCTGGAACCTTTCCAGTAACTTCAAATGGGATTTGCTTTGATAATGGATTTAAATCAATTATTTCAGTTAATGTTATTTCAAAGCCCTTTTTGGCTTCCTTGTTTTTTCTCACTATTCCTTTTATTTCTACTACGCTTTCCTTTGGAAGGGCCATTTTCTTTAAAAGTCCATCTGAGATTTCTTCCTTTTTCCCTATTACTTGAACAATACCTGTGCTATCCCTTAAAATAAGAAAGGTTATTTTTGCGGTTTCTCTTACTTCATGAACCCAGCCAGCTAGAACTACCTCTTTGCCATCCATGGCTTCGCTTAATTCATTTATCATATGAGTGCGGATCACTGAATCACATAGGTTGATTATATATTGTATAGAGCATCTTTTTAATTTAAGTGTATAAATAAGAATCCCTTGGGGTGGGTTTACAAAAATGTCAATCCACACCTTATATAAGTTTAATAGAATTATTTTATGTTATATTTTTCCGCTAACTTACGAATTTCATAGGTAAATTCAATCCATTTTCTTTCTGCTTCACTTGCACTCTCTTTGCTATAATCATAAAAACCTTTTGCAGTTGTAATACCTTCTGCACCACTTTCTACCATCTTACGCATAAGTTCTGGAACCTCTGTTGAGTTACTTAGTTTTGGAAGCAACCCTTCCATAACTGTTGCATATGCAGGAATACCTGTTAGATCCATCCATCTGAATGGGCCTGCAATAGTAGCCCAATATCCTATATCATTGCGGAAAGATCTGTCTACTGTTTCAACATCAGCTATGCCAGATTCTACCAAGTGGATTGCTTCACGGATCATTGCATACATCAAACGATTTGATATAAAACCCTGAATATCTTGTTTCAAAAGTGTTGGTTCTTTTCCACATATGTCACCTAAAGCTAATGTACGTTCAATAGTTTCGTTTGATGTCTTCTCTCCAGGAACAACTTCAAGATATCTCATAATCTCTGCTGGTTCACCCCAATGCATTCCTATAAAACGTTCTGGATGTTTCATTTCTGCTTGTAGTGTTGTTATAGGTAAACTGGAAGTATTAGATGCAATTATAGTTGTAGATGGTACAATGTCTTCCATAATTTTATACACTTCACGCTTATTGGAAAGATTCTCATCGATAGATTCTATCAAAAAGGTCGTGCTGTCTAATTCTATAGGTGATATTAAAATATGTAAGCGGGATTGGTAATTTTTCAACATTATTTTGGGTACAATTTCTCTGCGACCAAGTTCGTATAATGTTGATTCAATATGTTTACGGCTCTCCACTGCTTTATTGGAATTTTTATCGTAAGCATGAACTTCCAAACCACGTGATAGTAAACAAGCAGCAATGCCTCTACCCATAAATCCTACTCCAATTAAGCCAACTCGTTCATTTCTTAAATGCGTTGTATTTTCTTCTGTTTTTGTGGTCATTTTATCGTAAGTATATTATGAATTTTTAGATATAAATAGGTTCCTACAAATTTACCGTCGATTTGACGTCATATTTTATCTAAAGTACGGGATTGAACACCCAACCTTCGACGACAAACTAAATTTGACGTCGAGAAATCCCGTTGGGGTGAATTGAACACCCAACCTGTCGCTTTCTGGCATTGTGCCATGCATTCCAAACTACAGGCGACCGCTCTAGCCATTGAGCTACAACGGGATATTTGATATTTAAGCATTAATATTTAATATCCTTTAGAGATGTATCAGTTTAATTAGGAACGCTTATTTAACTTTATTACTAGAGTTAAGTAGAAGAAAATATATTAATGATTGGATGGTTGACCAGGAAGAGAGCGACAATGTAAACATATCTGGAAGCATTTCCCAGGACGTCATAAGGAAATACCATAGAACTCCTATTGCATTCTATCGCTTGAAAGACATGTATGTAGAGGTAATTGAGAATCCTAATTTTCTTGATGCATTGCTTATAATCGCTTCGCTTCTTGCCTTTGCCGCGGCTTTTCCATTCTATCCGTTGCTGATACTTCCAATACTTGCGATAATTCTTCTTGTAGTTGGATTAAGGCATGCCTTCCTGGGTCTTATCGTCTTGATGGTATTCATATTCCCAATGCTCATGTTCCAGACACCAGCTCTTGCATACCTTTTCATAATGATTATGTCACTTTGGCTGGTCTTCGGATACAGGCACTATAGAACGCTCATATTCTCATTGATACTCACGCCATTGGCGCTGTCACCTTTGGGCTACATGTTCGCAATACCCGCATTGATAATAAGCGTATTGATAGTTGGCTACAAGCGAGCCTCGGTCCTTGCGGTCATATTCGTAATAAGCGTTGTTATGCTCTCTGCAGTTACTGGCGTTCAGAACAGCGCTTATATAATATATGATGCAGGTTTGGCTCATTCGCAGATATCGAACCTTGCGGCCCTGAATTATTCTGTGCCAAACAAGAAGCCCCCAACATTAGCTACATTTGGAAGTGCATTTGGCGCAGTTGGAACGAATTTTGGAAACGAGTACATAGCCGGTTCCATATACACTGAATTTAATGCTCTGTTCTCATCATTGACAGTAAAGCCGTTGCAGTACCTTATTGACATGTTCGGCATAATAGCGATTGTAACCATAATAGACATGTCGGCAGTTGCGAGCAGATCCATGTACAAGGGAACAGAGGCAAGCCTTATAGGGCTTGCATATCCGCTTCTTTACTTCGGTCTTGCATTGCTATTCCATTATAATTTCACGATATTGGTGCCGCTTGTGGGCTTCCTCATAGCGCCAGCGTTTCTCTATGTGCTTGAATTGTACAGAATAGACATAGTCAAGGCATTGGACATAAGAAAAGAGGACATTCGCCTCAAATTCGGAGAGGCATTCGAGGATTTGTTTGCGACAAGCCCAACAGAGAAGTTCGGGGACATAGGAGACTACGAAGCAACAAAGAAGGAACTCAAGGAGGCAATTGTATCCCCAATTGAGGAAAAGGGAGTTTCAAGAGCCTACAACATAAAGCCAGTTAAGGGTGTATTGCTGTTCGGACCTCCAGGAACCGGAAAGACCATGATGATGAGAGCCATAGCAAATGACATAAGAGCAGGATTCTATTCGGTAAAGACATCAAATCTAATATCTCCGTATGCTGGTGAAACAGAGAGAAGATTAGTCAACATATTTACAACTGCAAAGAAGAATGCACCTTGCATACTGTTCCTTGATGAAATAGACTCGATAGCAAGAAACAGGTCAGCAACAAATGTTGATGAAACGCACAGGCAAATCTTATCGTCGCTTCTTGTGGAAATGGATGGCTTCCAAAGCATGAAGAATGTTGTATTGGTAGGTGCTACAAACGTGCCCAATCTTATAGACCCTGCACTTCTAAGACCGGGAAGAATGGACCGCGCAATCTACATGCCGCTTCCTGACTTCTACGGAAGAAAGGAAATATTCAAAATATACTTGAAGAAATTGCCAGTTTCAAAGGACATAAACTTTGATGATCTTGCCAAAATGACAGAGAGGTTTTCCGGCGCCGACATAAAAGGGTTGTGCGACAATGTCGCGCAGCAGGTAGCACAGGAAGCTGCGGAGAAGCACAAAGTATTGGAGATAGGCCTTGATGACATAAAAAGCGCAATAACCGCAACAAAGGCATCGACAACCATTTCGCAATTGAAAGAATACGATAGATTCAAGATAGACTTCGAAAGAAGGACACTCAAGCAGGAAACGGTAGAGAAATCAAAGAATGTTTCAATGGACGAGGTGATAGGCCTTGAGGAGGTAAAGAGAGCTGTTATAGATGCTGTTAAAACACCATTGGAGCATCCTGAACTATTGAAAAAATACAACGTAAAAAGCATAAAGGGAATATTGATGTTCGGCCCTCCAGGAAACGGAAAGACACTGCTCATGAAAGCGATAAGCAACGATCTCAAGGATGTCACTATGCTTGAAATAAACGGAGCTGATCTGGCGCAGCAGGATCTGGACAAAGCATTGGCAAACATAAAGGAAATGTTCAACAGAGCCATAGAGAATGCGCCTTCCATACTGTTCATAGATGAAATAGACGGCATTTCGCCAAAGAGAAAGAGCGCAAGCGAATTCGGAGTTCAATTGACTTCGGAATTATTGCAGGAAATGGACGGCTTCAGGGAAACTCCTGGAGTTGTATTGGTATGTGCAACAAACAGGCCAAGCGCACTTGACCCTGCAATGCTAAGACCTGGAAGATTCGATAAGCTAATATTTGTAGAACCACCAGATGAGCCAAGCCGGGCAGCGCTCTTCAAGTTCTATTTGAAAGATGTACCTACAAATGATGACATAGACTTCAAGAAATTGGCAAAGGAGACAGAAGGATATACCGGTGCTGACATAGGCAACATATGCAGGGAAGCCAAGAGCATTGCACTGGACGAGAACATAAAAACAGGAAAGGAGGCACAGGTAACAATGGAAAGCCTAGAAGATGTAATAGGAAAAACAAAACCATCTGCGCCGGACAGCATGATCAGATCATATAAAGCATTTTTAGACAAGTACGGCCAGAGATAATTACTTGTTGGCAATTCTGCCAGCAAATACTTTTCCTGTTGCTATTCTTGAGGAATCATTTGCATATATTTGAAGTTTTCCTTCACGAACCCTAACATCGCAGAATTCTATCTTTATGAAGTCGTTTGTTTTCATTGAAGCGGTTCTTATTGCAGAGGAGCCCCAGAAGGATGCATCAACACTGTTCCTGCCATCAGTTATCGTGCATGAGGCAACGGCAATCTGACCAGTTGAACCTAATCGTGTTACATGCCTTATGGTTCCTATCTCAAGTACTCTTCCGATAACATCAACTTTTCGCAGATCTTCCTTTATGGATGAATAATCTGTTATGGGAACTCTTTTTGAAGGGGTTATTTTATTGATAACAGTATGGACAGTTGATTTGAGCTCGGCACTGGAATTGTCAAATATTGCATTGCTAACAGCAACAACATCCCCACGCTCGAATCCGTTTATGTCTATGAATTCGGAGGCATTGCCCTTGAGGTTGAATCGAACCGTTGAGCCCTCTTCTCCAAGTATTATGTATCTTCTGGTTATGTCTTTTCCATTTACGGTATTTGTAGTGGAATTGAAAATGCGATAGATTTGGTCCTTTATGTTTATCGTTTCATCTGCATCTTTTGCATCGTCTAGCATTCTATTTGCATTCATTCCTGCTTTGATGTTGTTGAGCAGTTCTTTCACGTTTATTGTTGTAGGTGCCTTTTTTACAGGTCTTGGCGCATCATTAGCTTCAGACTTAAGGATTTTTTCAGCCTGCTCTTTAGTTATGAACCCAGAGAACTTGTCAACAAGCTTATCTGCATCGATCATTTTATCAATTAATTTAGAATAATTAGAAATAGAAGCCTATGCTTTTGTTGAAGATTTGATGAATTACCAAATTATATCAGTAACATATTTATCTGTTTATGGCAAATAACTACCATGGGGGCTTTGGAATTGCTTAGGTCAGAGCAAAGCCAGTTGTGTTTTGTGACATCTAATCATAGCAAGGCAGTATCTGCAAATACAACGCTTATGGCATTTGGCTTTCCTGTAGCGCAGCTAAATAGAAAGATAGAGGAACCTTACCACACCAATAGTCCAGTAGCCATAGCTACTGAAAAAATAAGGAGAGCAGCAAAACTGCATGATATTCAAATAATATGCTTTGACGGCAGGCAAATAGAAGTAGAAAGGCTTTCAGAACTTCCAATAATCTGCGAAGATGGAGGATTCTTTGTCAATGCACTTAACGGAAGGCCAGGAGTTCAGATAAATCCATATTTGGAAGAGAAAGGCGTTGAAGGACTTCTTGAAGAAATGAGAGGCAGGAGCGACAGAAGCGCACATTTCTGGGAAGTACTAGCATATAAAGACCCGCTCATGGAAAAGCCAGAATATTTTGAGAGTATAGTACATGGAGTAGTCGCAGATGAGAAAAGAGGCAAAATGCAGGATTTCAACTGGTCTAAGTTGCATTTGGTATTTGTAGCAAATGGTTACACCAAAACATGGGCAGAAATGAATGCTAGAGAATACAAAGATTACGATTTAAGGGAAAGGTCAAGATGGAATAGACTTGGAGAATTCCTACGCAGAAGAAGTGAATTGGTTAAACTTAAATCAGTTATGTAGAATAACCAAATGGGCCCGCGGAGAATCGAACTCCGGTCTTCAGCGTGTAAGGCTGACGTCGTACCATTGGACCACAGGCCCTTATTTTGAATATGCTTTGCAGAAATCATTTATCTTATTTATAGAATAGTCTAATATCTCTTTCGGAGGAAGGGCCACTAATCTTATATGTGAAGGTGATCCGAAGCCAGAGCCTCTTGTTAGTTGTATGCCTTCTTTCTGGAGAAGCAGCTTGACAAATTCTTCATCATTTTTTATTTTCATTTTTGTAAGATCAACATGAGGGAACACATAAAATGCGCCATTCGGCTTAACCGTTTCCAAAATAGGATTCTCGTTGAAGAGTTTTGTTGCGTAGTTTGCCCTCTTTGCTATTTCCTTTACCATGGAGCTTATTGCCCTTTTATGCTGAACAAGATTCCCAATAGCCTCAGCAGCAGCATATTGTGCCGGGGCATTGACTGAAAGTCTCATTTGAGCATAGTCGCATATTTTCTTCTTTAAAATTTCGGAAATCTTGTCCTTTTCAGGAATTATTACAAAACCTATCCTAAACCCAGTAGAATCATAGTCTTTTGACATTCCATTAAGTATTACATACGGTATTCCTTTAGCAAGCTGTGAAATGCTTGTGAATTTTGCCCCATTGTAAACTATTTCGTCATATATTTCATCGCTTATAAGCAATTTGCCATATTCATTTGCAATATCTACGACTTCCCTAAGTATTGACTTCTCAAGAACAGTTCCTGTTGGATTGTTCGGATTTGTTATAAGAATATATTTTACTTTTCTTAGCTTACCATTTGTCTTCAGCTTTTTCAATGATTTTTCCAAATTATCTACATTAATGTTCCAGTTATTTGATTCATCGTAATCCTCGAATATAGGAATACCCCCATTCAATTTTAAGAGAGGAGAATAAATAGCAAAATATGGTTTGAACAGTATTGCCATTTCCGAATCATTTATCAATGCACTGTTCAGGAAAAGCAACGCTTCTGAAACGCCCGCAGTTACTATTATGTCATCGTTTTCCAATTTCAATTTGTAAAGACTAGAATACCTTTTTGCTATTGCCTTTTTCAAGGATTCTGTACCATCAGCAGCAGTATATGATGTAATGCCCTTCTCAAGTGCAGTTTTGTAGGCTTTTATTATATATTTAGGAGTAGGAAAATACTTTGGCGGGTCTCCTCTATTCAATCGGTATATCTTTTTGCCTGATTTTTCCAACTTGTCGGCAAGCTTGTCCGCCTCTTCTATAGAATTATGCATGTATTTGCTTCTATCAGACAATATCATAAATAAAACCAGTATTAAATGTATGTCAAGATTAAACTATTTATCTGTCAGTTTAGCTTCATCTATTACGTATCTTCCAACACTGCCAGACCAATCGATATGGCTTTTTAGCACTTCTATCTTTTTCTTGAAAAGAGGAGCATCAAGAACAAATGATTCAGCTTCGCCTCCTTCAAAAAGCATGTTTATTTTATATTTTTCATTTATTTTTTTTAATTTTTCTATTAATTCGCTGTCGATTCTTGCACCAAGGAAGCTTTTATCAAACCCCTCAGCTGCAATTTGAGTTACTATCACATTATAATTTTCTGAAAGCTCTGATAATTCAGCAATAGGATCAATATGCCATATTGGAGATATTGCCTTTATCGAAAGTCTTTCGCATATTTTTTCTATCCTATCCTTTTGATAAACACTTGCAACTGCCCCAGTTACCAATTCAGTAACATTATTCTCTTTTAATGATTTTTCTATATCGTCCAGTTCTTTTTCCTTCTCTCCTTTTGTTTTGTATATTACTTGCCTTATCTGAAGGGCTTCTGCTTGCATCGATGACAAATTTATATTTGGTTTATGAAACATGTAACTGAATTCATTTTCAGATATCATTGTTATTAGTAACCCAACATCTTTTCCTTGCTCATGAACTTTATGCAAGGCTAATGTTGAATCCTTGCCACCACTAAAAAGACATGCAATCATTTAATCACTTCGAATTACTTGAAGGGCAAATATTCTTGAGCACACATTCATTGCAATATTTTGTTCTTGCTGTGCAGGTATCCCTTCCCAATGCAATAAATAAATGAGTTAAATTTCCCCAATCCTTTTCATCAATAATTTTCATTAGTTTCTCTTCGATTTTCTTGGGATTATTTGTATTAGCAAGTTTTAATCTATTTGCAACAGTAATGCAGTGAGTATCTATTGCTATCCCTTCATTTATGCCGAATGCATTTGCAAGAACTACATTTGCAGTTTTTCTTCCAACTCCGTCAAGAGTTATAAGTTGGTCTATAGTTTTTGGCACTTGCATGTTGAAGTTTTGCTTGATGGTTTTTGCTGTTTTAATTATGTTTTTTGATTTACTTTTGTATAATCCTATGCTGCTTATATAAGGATAAAGCTGTTGTGGTTTTAATTTTGAGAAAGAATCTATTGTACTGTATTTTCTAAATAGAGGAGCAGTTATTTTGTTAACTTGCTTATCTTGCGATTGCGCAGAAAGCATTGTGGCAACAAGGAGCTCCCAAGGATTTGAATGGTAAAGTGAAGTATTCATTTCTGATTTGTACCTTTTCTTTAGAAGTTTCAGTATGGTACCGATCTTTTCTTTATCGTTTTTCTTGTTCATTAGAATACCATTTGAAAAAAGAGTCGAATGCTTTTGCCCTGTGTGATAATGTGTTTTTTTCTGCTAACCCTATTTCTCCGAAGCTTTTTCCATCATAACCATCTGGAGAGAATATAGGATCAAAACCGAAACCATGTTTTCCCTTCTCTTCTTGTATTATAGTTCCATGTACTTTTTCTGCAAAAGAGATTAAATTTGAACCATCGTAAAAACTGACACAACATTCGAAATAAGCCTTTCTGTCATTTATGCCCCGCATCAACTTCAATAATCCTTTATTACCTATTGTTGGTACTACATATGCAGAGTATACACCTGGAAAACCATTAAGTGAATTTACAAATAATCCAGAATCATCTACAACTAGCGGTTTCCTGATTTTTCCGTATGCATTAAGCGCGCTGAATTGTGAAACCTCTTCCAATGAATCGGCTTGTATCTCAAGCTTTTCTGTACCGTTTTTGGGCATTTCTAATCTTATGCCATACTTTTTAGCTATATCATTGGCCTCAGCTAACTTTCCGCTGTTGTGTGTAACTAACACTAGAGTCTTCATAAAATCAGATATAGTTATTAGTTAATGATAAATATTTATACTACTATATTTGTCATATGGGGGAAGATAAACTGCTTAGTTCTAAGGAGGCAAATCAATTAGCAGAAAAACTAAGTAGCAAATACAAAGATGCGCATTACTACCTTAATTTTAAAACACCAATAGATTTGGTAGTAGCTGCTATACTATCTGCACAGACAAGAGATGAAGTAGTAAATAAGATTACACCTGCTTTGTTTGGCAAATACAAGACAGCAAAGGACTATGCAAATGCAGATGTTGATGAATTAGTTGGTTATATAAAAAGCGTAAGCTTTGCTGGCAACAAGGCTAAAAACATAATCAATACCTGTAAAGAGATATCCAACAAGTACAATGGCAAAGTGCCCAACAAGATGGAAGAGCTTGAGGAGCTTCCTGGCATTGGAAGAAAAACAGCTAATACAATATTGATAAACGCTTACGGCATAGTGGAAGGCATTCCTGTAGATACGTGGGTGATAAAGCTCTCTTACAGGCTTGGCCTAAGCTTGAATAAGGATCCTGAAAAGATAGAAAGTGATCTTAAGTCAAAGATACCAAAAGAATACTGGAGCAAGTTTGCATATGTACTCAAGATGCACGGAAAGGCAGTATGCCAGACAATTCCTTATTGCAGCAAATGCCCAGTAGAAAGTATGTGCCCAAAAAACGGAGTTACAAAGAAATTGTGATAAAATGCAAGTTATAGCTGATTTTCATACACATTCAAGATTCGCTATGGCGTGCAGCTCCTCAATTACCATAAAGGGAATGGAAACAGCTGCATTTGAGAAAGGAATCAATCTAATAGGAACAAGCGATTTCACGCATGGAGCGTGGCTTGATGAATTGAAAGCCAATATGGAAAAAGATAATGAAACAAACTTCTTCAAAATAAAAAATTCTAATTCAAATGTAAGATTTGTGTTAAGCGGAGAAGTATCGACAATTTTCACAGGAAATGACAAAAGAACAAAGAAAATCCATAATATAATTCTGCTTCCTGATTTTGAATCACTTAATTCATTAAGAGATGTTCTGAAAAGATATGGAAACCTAGAAAGCGATGGAAGACCGCAGCTTTCTATGAGTGCAGCTTCGCTTGTTGAGGAAGTATTCAAAGTAAACAAGAACGCATTTGTCTTCCCTGCACACGCATGGACTCCATATTTTGGAGTATTTGGTTCATTGTCAGGTTTTGATTCAATGAAAGATGCTTATGAAGATCAGGAGAAGCACATACATGCCTTGGAGACGGGACTCTCTTCAGATCCTCCATTAAATTGGAGAATATCTGGATTAGACAAATATACTCTTTTGTCAAACAGTGATATGCATTCTCTTCCGAAACTAGGAAGAGAGGCAAACGTGTTCGAAATTGATGAGGGTAAATTGGATTACAGCAACATTACAGAAATAATAAAACAAAAAGATAGCAAACATTTGAAAAGCACAATTGAATTCTATCCAGAAGAGGGAAAATATCATTTTGATGGACATAAGGAATGCAAATTCTCTGTTGATCCATCAAACAGCAAAATCAGCGTTTGCAAGATATGTGGTAAAAAATTAGTAATAGGAGTTGTACACAGAGTTAATGATCTTGCAGATAGGCCAGTCGGATATGTTCCGAAAAATTCAATACCTTACGTTAATATTGTACCACTAATAGAGGTAGTTGCTTATTCCATGAGAAAGACAACTTATTCTCCAATAGTAATTACGCAATACAGAACACTTCTAGAAAAGGTCGGAAAGGAATTTGATATATTAATGAACATTGATTTGGAAAGAATTGCGGAAAGTTCAACAAAAGAGATTGCACAAGCAATAAGCAACGTACGAGAAAACAAAATCCACATAATCCCAGGATATGCTGGAGTTTTTGGAGAGATAGACTTACTGAATAGGGAAAAGGACCATAGCAACGTAATAAGGCAGAAAAGCCTTTTTGACTAAACAATTTTGCTTTTCAGTTAGGTTTATATATTTAGAAATTCATAACATATAATGTGATAATATGAGGGCAACGTATTATGCAAAAGGCATTTTGAAAGCCAAAAGTATTCAAGAAAAATCATCTTTGCTCACAGCATTTTTAAGAAATGGACACAATATAAATGAACCTATTGGTTGGTTCAGAAGAGAGACGCTAATGCATAAAGCAGCACGTTCAAACGATGTCCAGTTAGGTAGACTATTACGCGAGAATGGTGCAGCGATAGACAAACAGAACCGCTTTGGTAAGACACCCCGTAATCTTGCGTATTCTCCAGTTGTAATGCTTGATTTCATGGATTTCTTAGACGAAGTAGAGGCGACAGCTAGTCTTTAAGATAAATAAAGTGCGATCCATAGCAAGGATTATATATCTATTCGATTATAATCAATATGTAAATCATACGATTTAGTATAGGATTTCTATAAAAAGGTCGAATTTTCATGAAGAAAAATCCTTTAAAAGATAAATTAATAGCAGTTGTAAGAATCAGAGGCAGGGTCAACGTAAGGTCAGACATAACTGAGACGCTCAACAGATTGAATCTTAAGAGAGTCAGCAACTGCGTTCTATTGAAAGTTACCGATTCCTATAATGGAATGCTATTGAAGTGCAGCAATTATGTTGCATTTGGAGAAATAGACGAACCTACACTTTCGAAACTGCTGGAGAAACATGCAAATGGATTGAAGGCAAAGGAAGTGTTGGAAGGCAGGGACTCCGAGAAATTGAAGGAATTGCTTCCTTTCAGGTTGCATCCCCCACGTCATGGCTACAAGAGCACCAAGCTTAATTTCAAGCAGGGTGGCTCTCTCGGCTATTCAGGTGCAGAGATAAACAAGCTCATAGAGCGCATGGTGTAGTAATGGTAGTAAGGCAGGAGAAAAGAAACAGAAAATACTTGGGAACAAGAAGATGGGGAAAGGGCAACATAAAGAATGCAAGAGGAAAGGGAGACAAGGGAGGAGTAGGCAAGGGAGGCAAGAAGCACAAATGGACCTGGGTAACTGCCAAGGCTCCAGAAACCATAAGAACCATAGGCTTCAAGCCATGGAGGCCAAGAAAGCCAAAGGAAATCAATCTTCGTATTATAAATGAGCTTGTAATCAAGTCAAAGGAAGCTAAGGCGACCATTGAGCTCAAGAACTACAAAGTGCTTAGCAACGGCTCATTGAGCAAGCCTGCAATAATAAGGGCAAGCAGCTTCTCCAAGAGCGCTCTGGAAAAGATAAAGAGTGCTGGAGGCGAGGCAATTAAGATATAAATTAAGGCAAGTAAATGACAGAATCACTGAATATCGCTTTTTATACTGATACTTTTTTGCCAGCAGTTGACGGAGTTGTAATCTCAATATTAAACGCAAAGAAGGAATTGGAGAAACGAGGGCACCATGTTTATATTTTCGCCAGCGGAACAGAGAAAACTAAGGAAATGGTGAAAAACGACAAAAGCATCGTAGTTGTTCCTGGCATAAAGTTCAAGAAATACCCGCAATACAGCCTTGCGCTCTTCCCCATGGCATCAACGCTTAAATTAAGGAACGTGAAAATGGACATAAACCACGCGCATACGCCATTCATGCTTGGCATTCATTCGCTCATGCTTTCAAGGATAGACAGAAAGCCCATCGTGGGATCATTCCATACTCTTTTCACAGACAGCTCAGTGATAAAGGAATACGTAAGCGACAGCGAATTCCTGAGAAAGACGCTTATCAGCTATTCATGGAAATATGCAGAACTATTCTACAATAGATGCGACAGCGTAATTGCACCCAGCACAGCGATACAGCAAATGCTCGTTAAGAAGAGCATAAGGAACGTCAGCGTAATACCCAATGGCGTTGATACCAAGAAGTTCAATCCAAAAATAAATGGAGATAGGATACGCAAAAAGCTTGTGAAAAACGATAAAGAGAAATTAGTCATGTACGTAGGCAGGTTAAGCAGGGAAAAGAACATAGACACGCTGATAAAGGCGGCGCAGATACTCAAGAAAGAGAACATAAGGTTTGCGCTTGTGGGAAGCGGCCCTGCCCATTCGTATTATGAGAAAATGGTGCACAAAATGCATCTGAATGACAGGGTCAAGTTCGTAGGTTTCATAGACAACATGGAGCTTCCAAAATACTATGCTGCATGCGACGCGTTCTGCATACCCTCTACGTTTGAAACGCAGGGTGTTGTTTCGCTGGAGGCAATGGCATCAGGAAAGCCGGTAATAGGAGCAGATTACCTTGCCCTCAAAGAGCTGATAAAAAACGGGAAGAATGGCGAGAAGTTCAAGCCAAGGAACAGTAAAGACTGTGCAGATAAAATAAAGAAGGTTATATATAATATTGACTCATATAAAGAAATGGCAGATACGGCAAAAACATACTCCATAGAGAGGACAACCACAGACCTATTAGATTTATATAAAGGATTAATCAAATGATAGATTATACAAACAACATTAGTGATATCCAAGGCGATTGACTGGAAAACAAGATACAAGAAATACAGAATGAAGGCAAAGCTCCAACAAGGGCAGGGCGTGGCGCATCCGATGCTAGATACAAAGAGGACCCTAACAAACAATCTTTGAATACGCTCATAAAAGAGTCGAATAATCCTGCAGCCATGACCATCAAGAAAGACATAGACGACCTAAGAAAGGAGCGCACCAAGCTCATCATAAGGGTAAAAGACTCAAGAAGAAGATTAAGCTACAAGGAAGCGGAGGAAGCCGCAATAAACAAGCTATTGCAGATGAAGAAAGAGGAGGACAAGGACGGCTCGAAAAGAAAGAGAGTAGGCTACCTCAAGCACATGAAGCAGAAGTTCGAATTCAAGATATCAACTGAGGCATCATCACTATCGCAGGAGAAGGAGATAATTAGGAAGATAAACGAGATAAACCAGGAGCTGGACGAGGCTCTTGCATCTGTTAGGCTTGAAAGGAAATTAGGCTTCATAAAGAAAGATGTTGAAGATTACCAGAAGGGCATAACAGATATAAACAAGAGAATCGAGGAATTGGATGCAAAGCTCGATGGTTTATACGTAAATCTGAGAAAAACATTAGGCATAGGAAGCTGGCAGAACAAGCAGAAGCAACAGCAGAAGAAAGTGCAGCAGCAACAGCAGGATGTCAATCTGGAGGACATAGCTGTCATAAAGAAAAAGACAAAACAGAAACCAGAAGAATAAAAGAAAATAAAAAAACAAAAAATAAAAACAAAGAACAAATAAAAAAGTGAAAACAGTGAAAGTTACATTTTACGGTGGAGCAAAGGAAGTCGGCAGGAGCTGCGTAATGATAAGCACAGAGAAGACAAGAATTCTTCTCGATGCTGGCATTAAGCTAGGCGAAGTCGAAGAGCATCCACTGATACAGGACAAGGATTTAAACAGAATAGACGGTATTTTCATATCGCACGCGCATCTTGACCACATAGGTTATTTGCCGCACATATACAGCGCAGGATACAAAGGACACATATACACCACAAAACCAACCATGGAGCTTACGAACGTTCTGATAAGCGACTACATGAGGATATCTAATCCCCAGGATGTCACAAAGGACGGATTGAACAGACTTCAGAAAAGCTACAAGGTAGTTGAATTCAAAGAAGATGTAAGATTGAATGACCTTACCATAAGGTTCATACCTTCTGGGCACATAGTAGGAAGCTCGATGATAACGGTAAGCGACGGAAAGAGCACTCTGATATACAGCGGTGACTTGAATCTGTCCAAGACAAAATTACTGGAAGGAGCGGATACCAAGAACATTACGGCAAAGACGCTCATCATAGAAAGCACCTACGGAGGGAGAAAGGACATATTCCCGAATGAGGGAGTAGTTGCACAGAAAACACTCAAGAGCATCAATGAAACGCTGAAACTGGGAGGCAAGGTCATAATACCATCTTTCGCGGTTGGCAGAGCACAGGAGATATTGCTGATGCTTGACGATTACATAAATTCAGGGCTATTGCCAAAGGTGCCAATATACGTTGACGGAATGATAAACAAGGCAATGCGAATTCATAGGCATAATGTAATATACTGCAGAAAGGAATTGCAGAGAAGAATCTTAATGAGCGATTATGATCCATTCAAGAGCAGCAACTTCATACCAATAGAGAGCAAGACCCAGCGAGCAAAGGCAGTTTCAACAGATGAAAGCTGCATAATAGTCACTACAAGCGGAATGCTTACTGGAGGTCCAGTGATTTTCTACCTTTCGAAGCTTGCGGGAATCTCAACAAACAAGGTAATATTAGTTGGATATCAGGCAGAAGGAACACCTGGAAGGCAGTTGCAGGAAGGGGCAAAAAGAATCAGATTCGACAAGACAGTTATAAACATAGGTCTTACGGTTGAATCGCAGCATTTGTCCGCACATGCAGACAGGCCGCAGCTTGAACTAATGATAAAGAAGATCAACGGATTGAAGAATGTCTTCATAATGCACGGTGAGAAGAGCAAATCAGAAGAACTACGAGAGGACATATCATCAAAGTACAAGGCGATAGTTCCAAAGAATGAAGAGTCATTTGAAGTATAAAGATTGTTTCTATGTTAAGGCTTGGAAAGGGTAAACGCGCAATTGGAACCATAAAAAGCAGCGCAGATGACTTCAGAGTAGAGGAGATAACAAATACGGGTCATATTCTTGAAATAGGGAAGCAATACACTCCTGAATTGCTGGGATTTAACACCCAGCAAGAGGGCAAGTTCGCTATTTTTGTAATGCAGAAGAAAGATTGGAACACAGCACAGGCATTGAAGACAATAGCAAGAAAGTTCAGAAGAGGCATAAAATCAACAAGCTTTGCAGGAACAAAAGATAGAACATCAATTTCAACGCAATTGTGCGGAATATTCGGAGTAAAACCAGAACAATTCAACGGATTCCACGTAAAGGACATAACAATTAACGGAGCATGGACGGGATCAGAAAAGATAAGGATGGGAGATCTCATCGGCAACAGGTTTGGCATAACAGTAAGGGATTTAGAATATTACGAGAATATCAAGTCCATAATAAATGAATTGGATGGATTTTTCCCCAATTATTTCGGCGAGCAGAGATTCGGCAACAGAAAGACAAACGTAGATATTGGAGTTAGCATTTTGAAAGGGGATTTCAAAAAAGCGGCATTGAATTTCCTCACGGAAACGCAGAACGAGACTAATGAAGACTCGAAGGCAGCAAGGGAAAGGCTGGCAAATGAATTGGACTTCAACGAAGCGATGAAATACTTCCCAGAATACTTGAAATATGAAAGGATGATGCTTGAGTATCTGGCAAAGTATCCAGATAATTATGCAAACGCGATAAGGAAACTGCCAAGGTCCATATCGCTCATGTTCATACATTCAGTCGAAGACTATATATTCAACAAAGAACTTGAGGAAAGAATATCAAATAAGGAAACAGAACCGAAAAGCGGAGAAAACATATGCTATGAAAACAGCTATGGATTCCCAGATATTTCAAAAACAGGTAAATTTGATGAAAATGATAATAAAAAAGCATTCACATTGGGCAACATCATAGGTTTTGACACAGAATCAATTACAGAAATAGAGCAGAGAATACTTGAAGAGCTTGGATTGACTCTTGAATCATTTAAAGTGAAAGGCCTTAACGAACTTAATTCGAAGGGCACTTACAGAACATTGTTTGCACCTTTCAAAGATTTCTCGCACAAATATGAAGAAAATACTTGTGAAATGAATTTCTCTCTTCCTGCTGGTTCGTACGCAACAGTATTTCTTGACGAGATTCTGGAGAACAAAACATAAGTATTATTTCGACTTATTCCTTTTACTTTTAAATCTAGATAATTTCCTGTATTTTAGAATTAGGAATATGAAAAGAACAATTATGGCGCCTATGAAAAGTATAGCATAGAAGAAGCCGCTGCATACAAACAGAATCGCCAATATGGCAAGTACACTTTCAAGTAAGTCTTGACTGGTCATTGCCTTGTCAATCGCAAGTTCATTGACTATTGCTTTTTTATTTGCCATACGTAGTTTAGAATGCGATACTATTTATCTGTTCCAGATATTAAGATCGTAATCGCCAGTATATGTATTATAAACTAAAATTAAGCACATAGTTTCTTATGCTTCTTTGCGCAATGTGCTTTCAGTTTGCTGTAATGTACTGGAATCTGTATTTGTATCTACTTTGATACCAACCACAAGTGAAGCAACATCTTCAGGATTAAGATTTGCACCAAGGCAAAATCTGTCATTACCATAATCAAAACCACTAAAACTAAAGTACAAATGCCCATTGCCTTTTCTTGTGCTTACGCTTTGATACCATTCAAGAGACCATATACTTTCAATTTTGGCAAGTTCACCTTTTTCATCTATCCTAAATGATTTAGTTTGTTCTAAACCTTCTCCCTCAATCCAGAACCATTTTCCCTTCAAAATTTTCCTTAATTCAGGATCTTGTGATAAATGAATAAGTACTTCCTGCTTTGTCATTGCACGATACCCGTTACTAATTAATTCTCTCATTGAACCTGAAAAATCTTCCTTTTCTTCTAATATGCCTATTGTTTTACCTAGACTTTGTATTTCTCTAAATTGTGCTTTTCTTTCTAGTAAGCTAGTAGTTGCCATTTTATCACGATATAATTATATTTATTATTAAATATGTAAATGTTCCTACCTAATTTACAGTTGATTTGTCATCAGATTTTATACCACTAACTCTTCTTACGAAATCCATCCAGACACCTAATGGTCTCGCATAAAACAAATCAATAACAGCACCACCTCCCACTCCCAAAAGTGTTTTTTTGATATTTCCACTTGTAGCAATTGCAAGTTGGGCTGTATAGATAGCACTCCAGTAAAGCTCAGTTACTGCTATATCTGCAACGAACTTTACACGTTCGCTTGTGTTTTCGTTTATTTTCATTTTTTTAAAACACCAATCCCTAAATATCCCATAGGGCCTACTTGTGAAAGTACATAACACTAAACCTAATGCTCTTTGTTTAAGTAGCTCTTTGCCACTTATATGTGCTATAAATAATTCATTTGCTCCAAATACGACAGTACTTAAACTACTAACAGAGAAGGTATCAACAAGAAAATTATAACCTTTGCTCTTTCTAATTGATGAGTCTTCACTAATTCTAAGCATTGTAAGAAAATCAAAGTTGTTAACCTTCCTAATAAATCCTCTTGATTTTGTTTCTTTATTAGTACCATTAACTTGTTTAGTTTCTATCTGCACTTTACCACAATATAATTACAAATTAGAAGATATATATAATTAACTAAATCAAAAAATGGGATCCGAACCCTAATTTCTTAGACGTGTTACTTCGAACCGCCGGGATAGGTCTCATATTCTAAGGTTAAGAGCCTAGTCTTTGTCTTATGATAAGGAATAGGGAATTCCTAAACAGAAAATAAAGGTGGTTCATCCAAACCACTAGCCCATTTGAGAAGTTGACTCCTTGCTTTAGCTTCAAATAAAAATGATGGTTGTGATCCTAAGGTATCAGACCATGTTTGCTTAAATTCAAGTGAATAGTATAATTCTTTTGCACTCATATTTCTTACAATATCTTCCATATCTGGTCTAATCGCTTGTAATGATTTTATTATATAACTATGTGCTGCAACATAATTGCCTTCGTAAGCGTATAAAAGTCCAATGCTTTCTAAATCTGAACTTAAATTCAATCTAGCTTCATAGAAAGGTATGCCAGAACCATCTTTTGCTTGTTTTTTTAGTTCTTTTTTGTCTATGTCTACTGCCCTTTTTAGAGTTCCAATGCTTTTGTCTAGTTTATCTTTGTCAGTTGAAACAAGCCTGATAAGTAGTTCTCTTGCCTCTTTAAATTTACCTTTTTCTTCCAGGTTTGTTACTTCCCTATCGATTTTTTGAGGATCTATTTTAGTGTAGAAATGTTTCGTTGGCATTTTTATCTTATAAACTTATGACTAATACCCTTTAATAAGTTTGTTTAGATTGGGTTATTAACCTTAAACTATGCGCCGGGATAGGTATTATACTCTAAGGTTAAGAGCCTAGTCTTTGTCTTATGATAAGGGATAGGGAATACTAAATCTTTTTAATAAAAGAAGAACTTATTACCAAACAATTATATTATATTTATTACATTTAGTATTATGGGTGTAATTATACTTTTTGGAGAGCCAGGATCGGGTAAGTCAACTATAGCTAAGGAGTTAAGAAAACAAATAAAGAACTCTAAAGTTGTTGAGGCTTCAAATTTAATTTATTCTGTTTCAGTATTTTACCCATATTTACCTAATTCTACTCAAGTATTACTACATAAACTCAAAAACCAAAATTTTGAATTAAACAGTGTAAAAACAAATAGAGAAAAAGCCAGAAATATTAATTCAAAGTTACAAAGTAAATATTCAAAGGATTTTATAGGAAAAGCTTTAGATTACCTTTATATTAGCAATAACAAGGGCACTTTAATCCTTTCTGGAGCTAGAGGCTATGATACTGCAAAATATTTCAAAAATAAAGGTTATTTTGTAGTTTTTCTGAAAACCAAACACAATATTTTGATAAATAGATTAGCTAAAAAATACAATTATTCGAAAAATATGGCGATAGAGGAACTTGAAGAAGAAGATAGATTGTATTCGACTCAAAATATAGAGAAAATAGCAGATCTTGTTATAGATACATCTAAAGCTAAACTTGGAGAAACTACACTTAAAATAATAAATGCTATTCCTAAAGAAATAATTGAATGTAAAAGATGTGTTAATACAAATCAAAACCCAACCATAACCTTCAATAAAAATGGTTATTGCAATGTATGTGATTCATACTTTAAGAATTACGATAAAAAAGTACTAGCCAATGAACTCAAATTTGTAAAATCTTTTATTGGAAAGGGTAAATACAAATGGGATGCTATGGTTGGGGTTTCTGGTGGCAAAGATAGCACAAATACTTTGTATGAAACGTTGAAAATGGGTTTTAAACCACTTGCATTTACATTTGCAATAGGTTATTACCCTAGACATATACTACGAAGAGGGCAAAGTATAGCTAAACATTTTGGAGTAGAACATGAAGTAATTGTTGTAAAGAAGTATATGAGAAAATGTGATCTTAAATCTTACAAGAAAACTGCTGAATTATATGATAGACCAGAATCAGAAGAACTTAAAAAGAGATTTAGGAATTTGTATATCGAAGGACGTAGACATTACTCAATAAAATGCAAACATGCATTGCCTTTCGTAAGAACGTGTCAACTTTGTAGACGTTTAGTGATACGCGGCTATTATGCAGAAGCATTAAAGCATGGAGTTAATTTAGTTATTATAGGTATAAACGAATGGGCAGGTTTTAGTCAACTTTATTCTAAAAATGAATTTAAAATGTCAGGGATCAGAAAACTCAAACCTTACAAGAATAAACCAGCAGTTTATGTTATTCATTTACCATTTTTATTACAACAAAATTCTAAAAAGGTAGCTAAAGCACTCAAAGAATTAAATTGGAAATTACCTAGAGGAGAAGAATTAATTGAATCAAATCCAAATTCTTGCTTATTTGCCAGAGCTGCACAATACAAAGCCGCAAGGATGTTAGGATTCAATCCAGATACAACTAGACTTGCCAGAGAAGTAACTGTAGGTTTTATAAGCAAAAATCAAGCAAGAAGTGCGTTACAAAAAGTAACAAAATATAGATATTCTGTTTCTCATGTACTTAAAAAAGCAAAAATAATAATGTAATCAAATTTTTATTTATTGATTCCACAAATTTGTAATTAGATTAATTCGAAAATAGGATATGAACCTTAAATCTATCGCCGGGATAGAGCGGTAGTACCAGAGGGGCTATGTCTCATAAGTTTAGACATAGTATTACCATATTTAATAAGAAGCCATATTTTGTATCAATTCACAATGCATATGACTTAATGTACAAACGTATCTTGAAAATAAAAATATGTAAATTCTTAATTATTTTCTTAAACTCATTTTCCATATATTCATTCTTTTTGTTGCTTCATCAACTTCTCTTATTTTATCTGGATCAGTAAATAGTTTTCTTGTAGAAGATAAATCAGAAACAAGCTCGCCCATAGAGTATATTTCATAAACAAATCCTAACCGTGTAAAGAATTCGTGGCTTTCTTCACGATCTGTAAAGTAAAAAGATTCTAAATCTCTACTGAACTTTCTAGTCCAATTCTTTTTTTGTTCTTCTGATCTGGCTCCCAGCTTATTCCATTCTGCCATCTCCTCTTTATGATGAATATCTGGTGTGATGTAGAATCCACCATATTTCTCTAAAAGCATCTTTGCATTTATAGCTATTTTTTCTTTTGTTGGATGTGGATAATAAGTATAAAGTCCCTCATGAACGACAGCTATTGGAGCATGTATGCTTAAGTTTTGTGTAATGTTTTCAAATCCTTCGCCCGAAATTGCATCAAATCCAACAAAAGCAGGCATTCTACCTTGCTTAGTTAAAAGCTTCTTTGCATAGCACCACATCTGTTCTAATGCTTCTGGATCTTGATCAGTATGCACGAAATTCCATTGTGGATTAATTATGCCCCTTAATGATCTGCCTGCTGCAAATTCAACAACCTGATCAACTCCACTTGATTTTATCAATGTATCAATCGCTTTGTAGCGTGCCTCAAACCAAGGAATTCTTGTTTCTATGTTGCCCATTATGGCTTTGTCTTGCTCATATGCTTCTTCTGCTCTAATTAATTTAGCAAATTCCGCAGCTAAAGGGATATCAGAAAAACTCCTAAAATAAGTAGTATATAAGTTTGTATTTTGAACTACTTTTGAAGGTTTTTCAATTTCTGCAGATGCGGTACTCTGTTTATTATTTGATATATTCATTTTACCACATTTAAATTTGCTTTATTAGATATTTATACCTTGCGTAGGCTTTTACAGTCGATTTGTCGTCGGACCGCCGGGATAGGGATTTGAACCCTAATTTCCTTGCGGAAACCAGATCTCGAGTTTCGCCTATTTATCTGGCGCGTTACCGGATTCCGCCATCCCGGCATGTGTAACACTTAAATATGAGTGATTAATAATACTTTAAATGTATAGATAATTCGTGAATAAATGATTTATATAAAAATCCACAACACAGACAATGGAGACATTGTTGCCATGTGTGATTCTTCGCTCATAGACAAGGTATTGGCAGAGGGAGAGGTGGAAATAAACATAAAGGACTATTCTGAGTTTTATAAAGGAGAATTAGTCGAAGCAGGCAAAGTCCCAAAGATGATAAATTTAGGGCATCTTTTTTCTGCAAACATTGTGGGCAAGGAATCAGTTGATGCGGCAATAAAATGCAGCATAATAGACAAGAACAACGTATTGAAAGTCAATAAAATTCCTTACGCCAACGCATTCAGATTGAAGTACTAATTTTTCTCTTCAGTTAGATCAATAATAGTCTGCGCTATGTCGCCATTGTTTTTTTCTAACGCTTCTTTTATGTGCTCTTTATCTTCAATACCAGTTCTCTCCGCAACAAGCGACACATCTTCATCAGTTATTGTAGGTGCAGTATTCTTCTGGACTTCTTTTATATCGCCGCTTATCTGAAAGCTAATTGTTCCCTGTGCTTCTATCTTCGTTATTTGCGGATTGTCTATTATTATGTTGACTTCGCTGGTTTCTATCACAACTCTCTCCGCAGGTATCTCCGATGATTTGATACCCATTTTTGCCATTAGGTTTCGCATCGTCCTAGGATCCATATTCGGCATCATAAGTATCACAAATTACTAGTAGTAATTTACCATTTAATTATTATTAAGGTTTCTTTTGGATAGTTTTTTTACAAATATTATTTTAAATATTGATTGATAATTAATTCTGATATTATGGATAAAAAAGTCAAAACCAAGAACATAAGGCAATCTGTAGTTTTTGATGCAGAGCCGAAAGAGGTTTATGAGCTAATAATGGATTCGAAGAAGCACGTTGCATTTTCAGAGGGTGCCGCAAAAATTAGCAGGAAGGTTGGAGGGAATTTCACAGCCTATGACGGTTGGATAACCGGCAAAAACATAAGAATAGCTCCGAATAAGCTGATAGTGCAGAAATGGAGGGGCGACGACTGGCCAAAGGGGCATTATTCCATTGTAACGTTTAAATTCATAAAAAAAGGAAAGGGCACAAAGCTTGAATTTACTCAGAAAGGAGTTCCTTCAGATAAATACAAGGACATAACAAGCGGATGGAAGGAGCATTACTGGGAAAAGATGAAGAATTATTTGAAGGAGTAGCTCACTTGCCGTATATATCTGTCTTTCCCCTTAGTGCTGATGCTATTGCACCCAGCAGCGAAAGTGCTGCGGCAAAGTACAGTACTATTTTTATGCCCTGAGTAAATGATTGGGATATCAGCATTGGGAAGAATGTTGTTCCTGTTATTGTGGCTGCCTGCTTTGCCGTAAGATTTGAAAGCAATGATTGAGGTAACAGAGTCTTCAATGGATTATAGCCAAGAAATGCTGCGAACAATGCAGATGTAGGAGGAATCTTCGACGCTGCAAGCGCCCGCGCACTGTTTACACCTTGACCTACAAGGCCATTGTATATCGATGTCGACATGGTAGCAGTCAATCCAGTTACAAGCAACGTGAAGAATATTATTATGCTGAACATCATTGACATGTAACCGAATGTCCTTGCCATTCCTGAACCTGCTCCCCGCTGCTCGGGGGGCAATGAATTCATTATGCTTGCGGCATTTGGCGAGAGGAACATTCCCTGTCCTATACCCATTAGAAGAGTTATGGGTATGAAGTAGAATATGTTGAAATTAGTTGGAAGTGTGGAAAGCCATAGGAACGCAACAACGTTTATGAGCATTCCTCCAGTTGCCAATAGCGTAGGTCCGTATTTGTCAGATAATTTGCCGGATATGGGTCCAAATATCAGGAATGCGATTGTCAAAGGCAATAGATAAAGCGCTGCTACGAATGGTGTTCTCTCAAAGCTCACCCCATGCAAGGGAAGCCATATGCCCTGCAGCCATATTATTATCATGAACTCAAGGCCCCATCTTGCTACCCCAGCAAGGAAATTGCTTGACATGGCAAGGGAAAATGCCTTGTGCTTGAAGAGCTTCAAATTAAACATTGGGTCTTCCACTCGCAACTCTATGGCAATAAATGCAAAGAATAGGATAATTCCAGTTATCAATCCGCCTAGTACGAACGGATTGCTCCAGCCAGTTTGCGAAGTGCCGTAAGGTATAAGCGAGTATGTTATTGATATCAGTATAAAGGCAAGAGCCAATGCAAAGGTAATGTTTCCAGGTATGTCCAGCTTTCTGCCTTTCTTTATTGTAGCTATTTCATGCAATGCAAGATATGACCATATAGCTCCTACTATTCCTATGGGAACGCTTATGAGGAAGATCAGATGCCAGTCTATTGCTGCAAGAACTCCTCCCACAAGAAGGCCTATGGCGCTTCCTCCTGCAAATGCTACTCCGTTTATTCCCAGTGCCATTCCTCGTTCATTGTGAGGGAACGCATCGGTAAGCATTGCGGCGCTGTTTGCTATAAGGAAGCTGCCGCCAAATGCTTGAAGCAATCTTAGTATTATTATTGCAAGCGCGCCATTCGTCCCGTGAATCAAATAGGATGAAGCATAAATCAGCGTTGAAGTAAGTGCAAATATCATGAATCCGAAGTTGTAGAGCTTTACTCTTCCGTAGGTATCTGCGAATCGTCCTATGGAAACTATCAGCACCGCTGACATTATTATATAACCGAGAAGAATCCATAGAAGAAGACCTATATTTGAAGGTATTAGAGGATTTACACCCAAACCAGTGAATATTGCTGGCAATGAGATTAGAACAATAGAGCTGTCAATCGAAGCCATAAGAGAGCCAAGTGTTGTATTGGAAAGCACAATCCATTTGTAATTCACACCGAACTTCTTCTCCTTTTCGCGTGCGCTTTCATCGTACTTGAGAGCATCCTTGCCACTAACTTCAACGGGTTCAAAGCTCTCCATATGCTAAAAGTTTGTTGCAACAGTTATAAATTCTGATGCGTAGGAAAAGAGAAGACAAGGAAAATTATCTCAACCGTATTTCTTGTTGTAAAAATCAAGTGCCTTTTGGGCCAAAGCCTCATCGGCATTTACTCCGAGTGATCCTACCAGCTTAACAATATTTTTTATGCTATGTTCTTTTCCTAATATTACCAAAAAGTATATGGAGTAAACATATATCACAACATTTTCATTATTTACGTCTAGTAAAACATTCATTAGCTTTTCGTCTGGTTTTATTCCAATCGCATTCAATACTTTCGACATATTTTCTGTATTGATGTCCCTGCCGAGCAAATTAAGAAATCCGGAAAGATACAGATAAGGCTGTATTTTCTTCTCATTGATGTGCTTGATTACAGTTTCATCATCCAATAATTTCCCGGCACCATCCAGTAATACATCGGAAGAAACAGTAGATATTTGCTCGATTATGCTTTTGAACAACTGCATGTATATTTTCTTTTTGCTTTCCTCACTATCCATCAAATCTTAGAAGATTTCTAATGGAAGATTTAATAATGTTGCTTTTAGTAATGGACTCGCGGACTTACGAGAGTGGGTTTGTAGTAGAAACATAGTCAAATAGCATTAAACGATGCTATATTCCGCTTAGGATTTCTTAAGTTTTTTGCTTCTTCTCGAAGTGCCACCAAACCAAATTCGCCATGTACACGAATGGGTCTTAAAAATCTTTTAGTGTTTTCATCCGATGGTCCTTTGATTACTCTCCTAACATGCCTTAGAGCTTTCCTTATATCACTGATTTTTCTTGCCATGTCATTTCGCGTAGTTAGAGTATCAGCCATAAATTACCACTAATTAGATATTGCTTGTGTTTTTATTTAAAACTTTATGTAATGGGAGTGAATTTGCCTTCCCAGATAACTGAAAATGGACTCTGCGTACCTCTCACATCACGTAGGAATTAACTTATGGTATAAAATGACATACTTTGATACCTTTTGATATATTCTATTGAAAGATACTTATAAATATTTCCTGAAACATATTATTTTGAGTGAGAAAATGGCAACAACAAAACCTATATTCGAAAAAGATATACCAGTAGGTGCAAGCGTTATAATGCGAAAATATCCTAGAAATAGTGATGACATGGCGACTTATGTTTTCGGGACGTATTTTGATGATTTGAGAGCTGTTCGTGTGCTATACAGAAAAAATGAACATATTATTAATTTTGCAATAGAACCTGAGGATCACGAAAAATACTTTCCAGGAGTAGTTCTTGAAGCAGATACACGCCATCCGAAAATAATATTAGCAAAATCAGCTGGTGTTGGTTCATTTAATCATGATTCATCTCAGGGTTCATTATATATTTCAGCACATCAGCTAATGTTTCATTTTCCTAAGAATGATTCACCAGTAGTCCAACTAGTTGATTTCTTAAGAAGCCTGCAAGATCGACAGATAGATCAACTTCAAAGTGAACATACTCTACAGCAACAGGCAGGGCTGGCATTAAATCTAAAAATAGTTAGTACTTTGATAAATTTTGTATCGAGTGAAGTAGAAACACATCAAAAAGACACTATTAGTTTAATTAAAAGAGAAGTTGAGTAGCTAAGATTTCTTGTTTTTTCTTATTTGCATCCATCCCACCCTGATTCTCGAGGTGACACATCGAAACTGGACTCTGCGTTCTTAGGGCTTTTGTTTCTGATTCTAATCCTACATTAAAATAGCATAACTTCGGAATAATATACACTACTATTAATAAAAATAGTACAGTGGGCTTTGTAGGAAAACTCTGACTTTTCCAACAAAATAATTAGTTTTCCGACAAGTTGCAGTTCTATACGAAATAGAATAAATGTTCTTATATTATGAACAATAAAATGATATTGATAAAAATGGTAGTAACTAAGCCAAACCCCCGTAAAATTTTAATAACTGGACTACCAGGAAGCGGAAAAAGTAGGTTGCATAAATTCCTTCAAAGTAAAGGATACAATTCTGTAGATGCTGATGATACATTTTTATCATATAATGGAAAGAAATTACCTGTTGGTGCAAGTATGAAGTGGCTCTTACAAAATCCACCAATGTGGAATGAAGAGAAACTTGGTGCCATTTTTGAAAAGAATAAAGACAAAGACTTATATGTAGTTGGAGTAGCACCAAATATGTTAAAATTCCTCAAGCATTTTGATGAGGTATATTATCTTGATGCAGATAGAGAAACACTAACATATAGGCTAAAAGCACAAAGAAGTAACCCCTACGGAACTACAAAAGCTCAGAGAAGATTAGCAATATTAACCCTGCCTGTTGCAGTCATTGCATCAAAAATTGCAGGATTCAAATTCGTTGATGCATCTTTACCAACAGAACAAATATTCAATAAAATTTCAAACTCTAACGAAAATGCCTGAATACTTATTAAACTTTCTTACTTAATGCTTTAGAGAATGAAGTATTCATTTCTTCTACATCAGAATAGAATAGTGTAGCTATGGTGATAGTAATCATTACCGATGCAAAAAAGAGATATGTTTCAACGTCAGCACCACAATATGTTCAAATTGCTTCAATAGATATAAAAGCTCCATAACAGATAAACCGAACTTAAAGTACAATAGACTTAAAGTCCATTTTGACGAGTTTTTGATGAGTTTGTCGTCTAATAAATGTGACCTAGTTTCTGGACTCTGCGTACTTCTCACATCACGTAGGAATTAACTTATGACATAATTTGATATACGTTGATACCTTTTGATATCACCTGAATTTGAAAGATATCTATAAATATTTCCTGAAAGAGAATATGTTGAGTGATATGTTTGCCAGAAAAAGAAGTTCCTCAAAAAGCTAGACACGAGATATTGTTTAGTTCTAGATATAAAGAGACAGCCTTTTTATCAAATTTTTACCCATGCGTAATAAATATAGATGGTAAGACATATGCTAGTGTAGAGCATTATTATCAAAGTCAAAAAACTTTAGACCCAACATTAAGTGAATGGATGAGAAATGCACCTTCTGCACTTTATGTAAAGAAACTTACAGAAGTTTTGAGACGTAAAGATGTAAGAACTGACTGGCAAGAGGTCAAAGTAGGAATCATGAGAAGAGCAATACGTGCTAAGTTTACTCAAAACGAAAATCTAAAAAAGAAATTACTCGATACTGGTGATGCTGTATTGCATGAAGATGTTCCTGATGAACTATTTTGGGGAATGGCAGGACAGGATATGCTTGGCAAAATGTTAATGGAATTAAGAGAAGAACTAAGATAAATTTAATATTTTTCTCAAAATCTTTTTCTTTAATTTTCATAAAATATTTACCTTTTAAAAGAGAGAATCGCACCCCAACTCTCGAGGTGTAACGTCGGAACTGGACTCTGCGGGGATCGCACCCGCGACCTTCCGCTTTTTTGGGTTTACTTTTGATTAATTTTCAAAAGTTTACTTGCAAAGCGGACGCTCTACTACTGAGCCAAGAGCCCATATAAGTAGAATGATATTTCACATTAAGATTATTAACGCTTCTTTTTGCCCTTTGATTTCTGTGCCTTTTGGGGCTTTGCCTTTGATGCCTTTTTCATTGGCGCTTGCTTTTTAGCATTAGCTACCTGCTTAGCTGTAAGCTCTGCCTTTGCGTTCTTGCTCCTTATGCTGTTGATTATGTTCTTTTTGGTATTCTGCGCTGTGAGGCTTTCTATTATTTCAAGATCCCTATGTGCATTCTTGTTGAGGTTCAACTCATCAAGCATGTTATCTACTACGTTGTCGTTGACAGTTTCTGAATCTTTTGAAGTATTGGTAAGCGCTGCATTCTCTATGTCGCTTTTCTTTAATACTTCCTTTATCGCATTCAATTCTTTGAGCTTGGCAAGTTCGTTTGCGTATTTGCCACTGCTTCTTTTTTTGCTTTTCATTCCCAGCTACCCTTTTCACTACCCTTTCGATGCTTTATTTAATGTATAAATTATTATGCTTTCTGGTTGGTTAAGGAATTGTAATTCCAAATCGCAGCTTTACTTTAGAACATTTTCATTTTTCTTCCTCTGTTAGTGGGCTTGTAAACTGGTTGCTGCTTCTCCTGTTGTGGAGGAATTGCGCTTCCATTGCGTTGCTCGTAGCCGCGCAGGAATTCTGAATGAGGAGTATCTTTAAATTTCCCGTCGCTTTGTCTTTCCCTTGCCCTATCTGATGGAAAACGCCCCTCAGGCTGCGTTTTGTCCTTTGCAGGTATAACACCCATTTCAACCAGTTTTCTAGAGATATGCTCGCTTCCGAACATGGCCGATTGGTGCAGTGCATTAAGTCCGAATTTCCTGCTCGTCAAATTTAAATCAAAACCAGGCACGGATATGAATTCACCGAACATCGCATTTCTTATACCATCATCCTTAACTTTAATTATCTCAAAGAATATTGGATTTCCCTCATCTGTAAAGCCATTTGCAAGTGATGTGTTTTTATCAGCATCAGGAGAATGCAGCAGTTCGTGAACTTTAGCTAAGTCTGGAATCCTCACGGCTAAGATTAATTGCTCTCTTCCGGTTGTATGCAAATATGATAAAGGTTCAACAGCCATCTCATCACAAAGTAAATTCTTTATTCTAAATATTTATGTGTTTTGTATGGAACCCTAATTTTTTAAGAGAAGGTTTATTTTTGTTGGGACTTCTGCATTTTCTATAATTTCAGAATCAACAAGTAGACAACTTTTATAGAAAAAGAGGTATTTAGGCAATGATTATAAAAGATAGTTTCTTACTATATAAGATCGAATGTACGGAAAAACTATTTACTTGCAAGGAATGCAGTCCATTATTGGCAGCGGTGCAACCTCCGAGGCAGTAACACCGCCCAAGATAGAAGGGCTTATACGGCTTGGAACACGTAGATTAAGACTTATGAATGTGGATGGCAATACACTCCAATCCATTGCTGCCGACGGGACCCAAACCCTGCAGTGGCCAGTAACTTTGACCTATCCGCTTAAGCTATGCAAACAGAATCATTGGATTCCTCATATAATTATTGGCAACGTTGTACCTGCCGCGCTGGCAAAAGTTGATGCCTCTGGCAGAAAGTACGGTCCAACTTCCTGGGATTCTTATGACAAGTACATCAATGCGTTCATTAAATATGTAGTCGTTGATCAGGGTTTTGCAGAAACGGAATGGGAAGTTGGCAATGAGATGAATAGTGCATCAGAAAACTGGGCAGCTGATGAGAAGCCAAAAGCAACTACAGATGAATACGGATTCAATGCCTATGCGGTTCTGTATTCGCATATAGCAAAAGATATTGATGAATTTAGACATCAGAATCCTAATGTGCATATTCGGGTAGGAGGACCCGCAGAAGGTTATAACAACCAGGTTGCACCGCCATTAGATTGGACAACACGTTTTGTCCGCTACAATGCAGCTAACAATATGCCCATGGATTTCGTAAGCTTTCATACATATGGCAATAGCGTTACCAGTGCAACGCTTGGCAATTTAATTGGTGAGATACGTAAAGAACTAGTGAATGTAAACAGCGCCGCAAGCATCTTCATTACCGAATGGGGCCCTAGCTACGAGGCCACTCCGGGATTGAACTATGAACCAATTTCTGGTGCATTCGCACTGGATTTTGTTGCCAAGATGGCATTGTTTGGCGTGCATGATACAATCTTTCTTTCGCTTTCAAAGTTTCCCACATTGGAATGGCCTGCACTGTACAAGCTTGACGGCTCGCCATCGCACATAATGCTTGCATTGCTAAGTATTATGGACCTTAAAGGTGCAGCAGTGCCTTGCGTTGGCACAGATGGTGCATCTGGCGTAGCAGTAAAAGATGCAAATGGCAATATTGACGTTGTTTTCTGGAATTTTAATTGGGAAACGGATAAATTCCCGACAGTTATGCCTGCAAAAGGTGAAAGTACGCATACATTTGTTATGACAGAAGCTAATGGAAATTGGACTGGTAATTATGATTTGGTTGAAGCAAAACTGAACTCTGAATCATGGGAGATAAATGCCCAATCTCCTTTTGCAAATTGCAAAGGATCAGAATTAACTTTTTCATTGGTTCTGCCCTATGGAAGTTACGGTTACCTGCAACTCACTCCGCACGTTTAGAAAATTATTTGCAATTATATATTTTATGCCCATCTAATGTATCCTGTGTTTTGTATATGTTACTATGGCCTTAAGAGAAGAGTTATTTCCGTAATATCTTCTGCATTTCCTATAATTTCAGAATCAACATGGAATGCCCTTATCAGTTGTTCTGCAAATTCTGCACCATCACGAACACCAGAATTAAAGTATTTAACAAGCTCGAAAATTGCTGCATTTGTCTTCTCTCCATTTACAGTATAATTTTCCAAAATCTCTCTCCCATGCTCAATTAATGCAGGTGAGACGCAGCCCTCCTTAATGAATAGTTCTTTGAATGCTAATACCGCAAGATCTTGTATATGAGTATCGTCCTGTTTCAAAAATTTTCCTATTTTTGCAGCTTTAAGATGTTCTCCTTTACGCAAGCAGTCTTTCTGATGTTCTCTAAGTTCCTCTAACTTTAACTCTCTAGTACTTCCTAAGTATGCTTTTAAATTAGGCGAATCGCGTTCAATTGCTTTTGCCTTAAGTGAATTTTTTACCATCTTACCACAAGAGAATTGAGCATTTGGTAATATATAAACTTTTACCTCAAAAAAAGCAGAATGTATATATACCTTTGGAAGTAAACTAATAAACGGTGCTATTATGGCAGCAAGAGCAATCTAGAGGCTCCTGTATTTAGAAAGCTTATTTTTGAATTGGCTTGATGAAAATACTTAAATGAGAGCTAATGCTCTGTGTTGCGTATAATGCTGATGATGTCGTGAATTTTCGCGATTGATTATAGGAGAAGAAGCTTGCATAACATTTTAAACCATCTAGGGGATGGCTTGGCTATAGCAGCGATGAAGGCCGTGGCAAGCTGCGATAAGCCCAGGGTAGCCGCAAGTCGGGCTTTGAACCTGGGATCGCCTTAATTGTGTAGCAATACATGCATACGCGGGGAACTGAAATGTCTTAGTACCCGCAGGAAAAGAAAGAAATTCGATGCGGCTAATAACGCGAGTGAACGCCGTAGAGGGCAAACTGAATCCCTGCTTGCAAAAGCGTGGGAGATGTGGTATAGGAGGAATCCAAATCATGAGTTGAACATTCTGGAAAGAATGGCCATAGAGAGTGACAGCCTCGTAAATTAAGTGAAATGGAAATTACTATAATAGAGTAGTTCTGCTTGATTATGTAGAATGAATACGGGTGCATTAAAACCCAACCCTAAATATTGGCTATAGACCGATAGAGAACAAGTAGCGTGAGCGAAAGCTGAAAAGAACCCACACGCGTGGGATTGAAAAGATCTGAAACTAGATGGTGAAACGAAGGTAAGGCATGAAAGTTATGATAGCTGGTGAAGCTGAAAATCGAAAGATTTATGCGAACCAGAAGGAACAGTGTCTTATCATTCTTCTTGAAGCAAGAACCAGGGAGTATATAGGAGTGGCAAGTCGAAAGACGAAGCGAAAGCGAGTGCGCGCAATTTATGAGGCGCAGGGTATGAAAATGCCTTAGTCACTTTTATATGACCCGAAGCCGTTGTGAACTACGCGCGACCAAGGCGAAGCTAGACTAATGTCTGGTGGAGGCCTGCAACCTGTCATGGCATGTCCTGTTGGGTGAGTTGCGGGTAGCGGCGATATACCACTCGAACACGGCAATAGCGGGTCCCCTCTGAAGTATCTTTAGGATAGCTCCAGGCGAGCTTGCATATGCGGTAGAGCTACCGAATAATTGGCACGGAATCGAAAGGTTCCACCAATTTATCAAACTCCGAATGCATATGCTGCGTAGACCCTGGGAGTCGACCAGTTTGGGTAAGCCAGACTGGTGAGACTGCAAAGATAGTGACTGAGGTTAAGGTCCCCAAATCCTAATTAAGTGTCTTGAAAGTAGGACACGTCATAGACAGCTGGGAGGTAGGCTCAGAAGCAGCCATCCTTTAAAAAACGCGTAATAGCGTACCAGTTGAGATGTATCTTACTGAAGATATACGGGGCTAAATTAGGTACCGAGACCTCAGAGTCTGAATAAGACTGGTAAGGGGGCATTTGGCATGGCAAGAAGTACGTTCGAAAGGACGTATGGACCGTGTCATAGGGAAAATCCTGGTATTAGTAACAGCATATATGGGCGAGAATCCCATACACCGAAAG
>Ga0187851_10000642_pt1 | contig 35327 bp, 24 predicted proteins | sample June2016WEW_6_10_FD_132997 | JGI IMG/M metagenome (GOLD analysis project Ga0187851, IMG submission 132997) | Peatland microbial communities from SPRUCE experiment site at the Marcell Experimental Forest, Minnesota, USA - June2016WEW_6_10 | ecosystem: Environmental > Terrestrial > Soil >...
CGGTTCATACGCCGCTGTCAGCAGCGGGAGGAGAACCATCTGAAGGCGTTGTTTGGCCTGCATGCTTCCTTCACGTTGTCCGATGCATCGTTGGAAAAGGCCGCCAGTCTGGGTCACGAATTGCGGACGGGTTTTCATGTTCACGTCGCAGAAGCGGCAAGCGACCAGGCGGCGGCGCAGCGCGCCTCGGGCATGAGGGTCGTCGAACGGCTGAACCGGTTCGGAATCCTGGGCCGCGGCTCCATTGCGGCGCATTGCGTGCATGTCAACAGGAAGGAGTTGGATTTGCTGGCGGAGACGGAGACGGCCGTGGTGCATAATCCGCAATCCAACATGAACAACGCCGTGGGAGTGGCGGACATCATCGAGATGAACCGGCGCAACGTCCTTGTCGGACTGGGCACCGATGCCATGACCGCAAACATGCTGGAGGAACTGCGGGTTGCGCTGTGGGGCCAGCATCTCTCGGCGGACAACCCGTCGGCGGGATTTTCCGAGGTGGTGAAGGCCCTGTTCGTCAACAACCCCAAAATCGCCGGGCAAATCTTCGGGCTGCGTTTCGGGGAAATCCGCGAAGGCTGCGCCGGCGACGTGTTGATTTTTGATTACATCCCCCCAACGCCTCTGGACGGGACAAATCTGTTCGGCCATCTTGTTTTCGGCCTTTCCCAAAGCGCGGTGGATTCAACCATCGTCGGCGGAAAAGTGTTGATGACGAACAAAAAACTGCAATTGAACCTGGACGAGGAGCGGGTGAACGCGCGGGCCCGAGAGCTGGCAAAGAATTTATGGAAGCGATTCTAATGAAACCACCAGACACGATTTAATCACCCATGGTCGAATTTGTCTATAAATGCAGCACATGCGGCAAGCGCTACCAGCGCGAAGAGGTGCGCTATCTTTGTCCGTCTTGCGCCAGAAAATATCGCCCGGGCATCCCGCTGGTGGGCGTGCTGACGGTGGAATTCAACTTCTCCGCCATCCTCAGGCAATTCAGGAAGACGAAGCTGGACTGGAATTTATTTTCGGCGGTGGAACCTCGATTTTACCCGGATTACGCCATGGGAATGACGCCGTTTTTCCGGTCGGCTGCGCTGGGGGATGAATTTGGTTTGAGGAATGTCTGGATCAAAAATGATGGATTGAACCCCAGCGGCTCCTTGAAAGACCGGGCGTCATTTCTGGTCGTGGCGGAGGCCAACCGATTGGGTGAAGATACCATCGTGACGGCCTCGACTGGCAACGCGGCGAGCGCGCTGGCTGCCGTGTGCGCCGCCGCCGGCAAACAGGCGTTGATTTTTGTGCCGGAAAACGCCCCGCGGGCGAAGCTGGCGCAGATGCTCCTTTATGGCGCGCGTGTCGCGCCGGTCAAGGGGACCTATGACGACGCCTTCCGCCTCTCGCTTGAATATACGGCGGCGAAGGGCGGATTGAACCGCAACACGGCTTATCATCCGCTGACCATCGAGGGAAAGAAGACGGCCGGGTTGGAAATCTGGCGGCAGAACGGCTGGCGCGTGCCGGACGCCATCCTCGCGCCCGTCGGGGACGGGGTGATAATTTATAGTATTTACAAAGCGTTCCACGACCTGAAATCGGCGGGGTTGATTGCAAAACTGCCGCGGCTGGTGTGCGCGCAGGCGGCCGGCTCCGCCGCCATTCACCGCTACGTCATTACCGGTAGTTACCGGTCTGTACGCAATCCGGCAACTATTGCGGATTCAATTTCCGTCTCGGTTCCTTCCAATGCGCACCTGGCGAGGCAGGCCGTGCTCGATAGCAACGGCTTCTCCCTCACGGTCACGGACCGGGAGATTCTGGCGGCGCAACAGACCCTGGCCCGAAAAACGGGTGTTTTTGCCGAGCCGGCCGCCGCGGCCACTGTGGCTGCGCTGAAAAAAATCCAAGCTGAGGAATTGCTCGGGCCGGAAGCGCAGATTGTTCTGTTGATTACAGGACACGGGTTGAAAGACGTGGACGCAGCCATGACCAACATTCGGATGCCCGCGGCAATTGAGCCAACCCTGGCCGCCTTCGAGGAAAGCCGCGCCCGCAGCGCATCGAAAGGAGCGCGTCTGTGACGGATCGGGAATCCAAATCCTGGCGCAATGACGCTTATGCCAAGGTCACGGGCGGGGCGAAGTACACGGACGACCTCAAATTCTCAAACCTGCTCCATGCCGCGCCCGTGTATTCGGACTTCGTCCATGCGAAGATCGAATCAATAATAACCGAGGAGGCGGAAAAATTTCCGGGCGTGGTGCGCGTGCTTACAGCCCGGGACGTGCCCGGCGCCAATCATTGCGGACAGATTGTCCGGGATTACCGCATTTTTGCCGACGATAAGATCCGTTACAACGGCGACGTCGTGGCCATGGTGGTGGCGGAATCGCGCGACATTGCCATGCGCGCCTCCCGCCTAGTGCGGGTGGAGGCCACGCCGTTGCCCACGGTGCTGGACCCCGAACAGGCCATGGGACCGGATGCGGTCCTGGTCCACTTGAACCACGGCAGCAACATCATTGCCACCCATCAAATCCGCCGCGGCGACATGGAGCAGGGATTTGGCGAAGCGGCCTTTGTCATTGAGGAGAAATTCCAGACGCAATTCATCGAGCACGCCTACCTGGAGCCGGAAGTCGCGGTCTGCGTGCCGCGACCCGACGGCGTCATTGAGGTGTATGGCAGCATGCAGCATCCGTTCAGCACGCGGCGGTTCACGACGGCGTGTTTGGGCGTTGCGCTTTCGGAGATCGAAGTGGTGGGAGTGCCGATGGGCGGCGGCTTTGGCGGCAAGGACGACACGGCGGCGATTGTCTGCGCGCGCACGGCGCTGGCGGCCAAATTGCTCAAACGGCCGGTGAAAATGATGTACCGGCGCGAGTGGTCCATCCGCGAAAGCTACAAGCGCCACCCCTACCGGATTTACTACAAGATGGGCGTGACGCGAAGCGGGCGGATCTCGGCGGTGCAGTGCCGGATCATCGCCGATGCGGGCGCCTATTGCTCGGTCACGCCGTGGGTGACGTGGCGCTCGACAGTGCAGTGCTGCGGGCCGTACCAGGTGGAAAACGTGCATTGCGACACTTACGGGGTTTGCACCAACAACGTTGTGACGGGGGCGATGCGGGGTTTTGGTTCGCCGCAGATAAACTTCGCGATGGAACAAATGGTGGAAATTGCGGCTGCGAAAGCGGGCCTCACGGGCATCGAGTTCCGCCGCCGCAACATGGTGCGGCAGGGCAGCCTGACCATCACCGGCCAGCGGCTCGACGGGCACAAGGTCGCCATGGAACAAGTGTTGGAAGCCGTGCTCGGCGACATGGATTATGCATCGAAACTGGCCCGCTGTTCCCTGGGAAAATCGGATTCCGATGAGCTTTATGGCATCGGCCTGGCCATGAGCTATCGCGGGGTGAGCCTGGGCGCCGAGGGCGTGGATTTCTGCGCCGCCATCATCAATGCGCAGGCCGATGGCTCGATTCTTTTGGAGACGGGCATCCATGAAAACGGCCAGGGATCGGAATCGGCGCTGATGCTGATCTGCGCCCGGGAACTGGGGGTCGATATCGACCGCATTCGCTATCGCCGGGCTTCCACCTCGAACATCCCCGACAGCGGGACCACGGTGGCGTCGCGCGGGACGATCATGGGCGGCGGCGCGGTCACTCTGGCGGCGCGAGAACTGAGGAACAAAATTGCTGCGGCGCTTTGCGAAAGGCTGCATTGCTTGCCCGAAGACGTGCAGTTCAAGGACAATTGCGTCTTCGGGAAGACGGAGTGCATTTCGTTCGCAGACGCGATGAAGGCGATGTTCCAGAGCCAGCGCTTCCCCTACGCCTTCGGAGTTTTCAAAGCGCCGCGAGTGACTTGGGAGGAGCGCACAGGCCAGGGCGACGCCTATTTCACTTGGGTCTATGGCTGCCAGGCGGTGGAACTGACGGTGAATAAAAAGACCGGGAAAGTGAAGCTGCTCAACGCCGTCGCCGCGCATGACATCGGCAAGGCGATCAATCCCGGGATGGTGAGAGGACAGATCTTCGGGGGCATGGCCATGGGCACGGGCTTTGGCTTGCATGAAGAGATCAAACTGAAGGACGGCAAAATCACGAACCTGAACCTCAACACCTATCGCATCCCGCGCGCCACGGATTTGCCGGAGATGAAAGCCATTCTGGTCGAAAATCCAGACCCGGTTTCGCCAAGCGGCGCCAAGAGCATCGGCGAGCCGGCCAACGAAATCATGGCTCCGGCGATTGCCAATGCCATTTGCCACGCCACCGGGCGGCGTCATTTTGCGCTGCCCATCCGTCTGGCCGCGGCGGCGGAGCAGACGCAAGGGGAGGAATGCAAACTATGAAATTGCACATCAACGGCAGGGAAATTGAGGTGGCGCGCGAGCATGGAGAGAAACGGCTGGTGGAATTCCTGCGGGAGGATTTGAATTTGACCGGGGCGAAGAACGCGTGCGACATCGGAGCCTGCGGCGCATGCACCATCTTGGTTGACGATGAACCGCTGAAAATTTGCATCAAGCGGGTCAAGGACGTGGAAGGGCGGCGGGTGCTGACGATTGAAGGCATGGCCGCGCCGGATGGGACGCTGCATCCGTTGCAGCAGGCTTTCGCGGATGCGGGCGCCATTCAGTGCGGTTTTTGCACGCCGGGCATGGTGCTGACGGCGCATGCGTTTCTGCTGCGGAAGCCGTTTGCGACCCGCGAGGAAATGCGCCAGGCCATCAATGGCAACCTTTGCCGCTGCACGGGTTATCAGCAGATCATCGACGCCATCCAACAGGCTGCGCGCCATTACCAAAGCCGGCACAGCGAACAAAAACATGAAATCGTTACAGAAGCAAATTGACGAATTGCAAGAACTCAAGACTGACAGTCTCGGCAAGGACTTTCTCCTGACCTGGGAGAAGACCGACCAGGAGATTCGCGCCCTCACGCTCGTGACCGAGTGTCTCCATGAATTACACCGGGAGAGGAAATCATTCCGGGTCTTCGACACCGGGCTGGCCATATCCATTTTCCGCGACAACTCGACGCGCACGCGTTTCAGCTTCGCCGCAGCCGCGAACGCGCTGGGGCTGACGCCGGCGGATCTGGACGAGGGGAAGTCGCAAATTGCCCACGGCGAAACCGTGCGCGAGACGGCCAATATGATTTCCTTCATGGCCGAGGTCATCGGCATCCGGGACGATATGTATTTGGGCGAGGGCAACCGTTACATGCGCGAGGTCGCCGCCGCGGTGCAGGAAGGGTATGACCAGGGCGTGTTGCATCAGCGGCCCAGCATCATCAATCTGCAATGCGACATCGACCATCCCACCCAAAGCATGGCGGACCTGGCGCATTTGAAAAACGTATTTGGTTCGCTGGAAAACCTGCGCGGCAAAAAGATCGCCATGAGCTGGGCCTATTCGCCGAGTTACGGCAAGCCGCTTTCGGTGCCGCAGGGGATCATCGGCTTGATGAGCCGGTTTGGCATGACGATGTCGCTGGCGCACCCGGAGGGTTACGGCTTGATTCCTGAAGTTGTCGAGCTTGCCAGGAAGAACAGCGCGAAGAGCGGTGGAAAATTCGAGGTCGTGTCAAGCATGGAAGAGGCTTTTCGCGACGCGGAGGTGGTCTATCCAAAATCGTGGGCCCCATTCGACGTGATGCAACGGCGCACGCCGCTGTTGCAGAAGGGCGATCGCGATGGTTTGAAGGCGCTGGAGCAGGAATGCCTGGCGAACAACGCCAGATACAAGAATTGGGAATGCGACGAAAAGAAAATGAAGCTGACCAAAGGCGGCAACGCGCTTTATATGCATTGCCTGCCCGCGGACATTTCCGGCGTCAGCTGTGCGCAGGGCGAAGTGTCGAAAGGGGTGTTCGAAAAATACCGCATTTCGACGTATCGGGAAGCGGGCTACAAACCGTTTGTCATCGCGGCGATGATGTTCCTGGCGCGTGTGCCATCCCCGCTGGCCGCGCTCCATAAATTGAGTAGAGAATCCTGTTGAGCTAACGTCCGTCAGTTCTTTCGCCGAAGTTTGAGCCGTTACGAGTCGTTCCCGACAGATCTTGGAGTGCCTTCAAGTCGTGTATGATTCCTCGGCCCATAACTTCTAATCTTGTTGTTTCAGGGGCACAATAAATGTGCTTCTTCCCAATCGTCTTGCATGTCTTAACCAGCGTTTTTGCCGAACAATCTTTTACCAACTCACTACACTGTCATCCGGTTAAAACATGTTGAAGATCAATTGGTTAGGCGAGTGCGGACAGCATCGTGGGTTTCCAGCACGAAGACTTGTGCCTTATCCTGTAGCCGTCGAACAGGAGTCGAAAAAATTGAACGGTCGTAATCCTTCTCGAACTGAGACCGCAAGTCGCCAACGGTCCTTTTATTAGGCTTTCCGCTGATCCGCTTGTCGCAGAGCAATTTTTTCCAGTCCATCCTCATATGCCTTTACGATTACAATAAGGCGGATTTGATGAAAATCATAATTGTTTATGGCACAGGGAGGCAAGAGTGAAACAAAAAAATGATCGATTACACTGTTTTGGATGGGTCTGAATGAGGGTCGAATAACGCGTAAACCATTGCAAATCAATATGATCTACTTTTCGTGGGCAACGAAATTTAACACCGCCAAGCAGGGGGAAGCGTTTCCGTCAGCGAAGAACTTTGTCCTGCCACGCTCGTGAACCAGCCGGATCATTCTTCCATTCCCTTTTACGGCGGTTTTTCGTAGGATTGACCCGGCATGTCCAAGATTATCAAACGCCTGCATCCGGAGGTCATCCGGAAAACTGCGGCGCGTTGCCGCAAACGCGGCATTGTGCTGCCCACTTTTCAACAGTTGCGCGAGCCGGAGTCGATTCCGCAATCCATCAGGGCGAAACTCAAAGGCGTGGGACTTTGGGACGTCAACCCGGTGAATTTGTTCCGCATCACGTGGAAGAACGATTTGAAGTCGGGGCTGTATGGGGGCGTCAATTACCTGGAGATTCCGCCGGCGCTGACGGGAATCCAGGCGCGGGTCATCGGGCTGATCGGCTCATATTTTCCGACGGGCGCGCACAAGGTGGGCGCGGCCTTCGGCTGCCTGGCGCCGCGCCTGGTCAGCGGCGGGTTTGATCCGGAAAAGCACAAGGCGGCGTGGCCGTCGACGGGGAATTTCTGCCGCGGCGGCGCGTTTGATTGCGCGCTGCTGGGTTGCACGGCCATTGCCATCCTGCCGGAGCAGATGTCGCGCGAGCGGTTCGAATGGTTGAAACAGATCGGGGCGCAGGTCATCGCCACGCCGGGATGCGAGTCGAACGTCAAGGAGATTTACGACAAGTGCCACGAACTCAGGAAGGACCCGGACACGATCATTTTCAACCAGTTCGAGGAGTTCGGAAATCCGATCTTCCATTACAACGTGACGGGGCCGGCGTGTGAAGAAGTCTTCGCCGGGTTGCAGGGCGGCGCCTGGCGCGCCGCCGCGTTTGTCTCGGCAACAGGTTCGGCGGGCACCATTGCGGCGGGGGATTTTTTGAAGCGGAAGCATCCGGAGCTGAGGATTGTCGCCGCGGAGGCGCTGCAATGCCCGACACTGCTTCAGAACGGGTTTGGCGCGCACCGCATTGAAGGCATCGGGGACAAACATGTCCCGTGGGTGCATAATGTGCGCAACACGGACGCCGTGGCGGCGATTGACGACGAGGATTGCATGAGGCTGCTGCGGTTGTTCAACGAGCCGGCGGGGCGGGAATGCCTGGCGACCCTGGGCGCGGACACGGCCCTGATCGAGAAACTGGCGCTGCTCGGCATTTCGGGCATTTGCAACCTGCTCGCGGCCATCAAGACGGCGAAGCATTTTGGACTGGGCGGGCGCGATGTCATTTTCACCGTGTTTACGGATTCGGCCCAGCTCTACAAATCGCGGCTGGAAGAGTTGCAGGCGGAACGCGGCGCTTATGCCGCGATGGACGCGATCAAGGATTTCTCCGGGCCGCTCGCACACCAGGCCGATGATAATTTCAAGGAATTGACCTGCCCGGACCGGAAGGCAATCCACAACCTCAAATACTACACCTGGGTGGAGCAGCAGGGGAAAACACCCGGGGAATTGGACGAACAGTGGCAGCCGGATTATTGGAGGAGCTTGTTCGAGGAGGAAGTCGAGGGTTACGACCGGTTGATCGAGGAGTTTAATCGATGAAAATGGGCCGCCGCACTTTTATCAAAGCTTCAGCGGGCGCCGCCCTGTCAGCCGGCGTATTCACGGGCTGCCGCACAGCGGCCCGGCCCGCCCCGATTCCGGTCATCCTTGCCACGGACATTGGCGATGACATCGACGATACTTGGGCTTTGGGCTTTTTGCTGAAGTGCCCCGAATTGAGCCTGAAGCTCGCCGCGACGGAGTATGGCAAGGCCCCGTATCGCGCCAAACTCCTGGCCAAGTTTTTGCAGCAGACCGGTCACGGAGACATTCCCATTGCTGTCGGGCCGGATGTCGAACCTCGAGGCGGCGGGCCGCTGGACGAGTGGGTCAGGGATTACAATTTGAGTTCCGATCCGGGGCGTGTCCATGCCGACGGTGTGGGCGCGATGATCGATGTCATCATGGGTTCACCGCAGCCGGTGACAATAATCTGCATCGGGCCGATGGCGAATGTCGCCGCCGCGTTGCAGCGGGAGCCGCGCATTGCGCAGCGCGCCCGGTTTGTCGGGATGGACGGCAGCGTGCGGCTTGGTTATGGCGGCGCAACAACACCGTGCGCGGAATGGAATGTCAGAGCGGATATTGCCTCCGCGCAGAGAGGGCTTGCGGCGGCTTGGAGAATTACCATCACTCCGCTCGACACCTGCGGCCTCGTCATACTCGACGGAGCCCGTTACCAACGAATTCTGCAAGCGCGCAACCCCGTGGCCGCCACGATTGTGGAAAATTACCGCGTCTGGAGCAAAGCCAACAAGACGGAAGCCGGGACACGAAGCCACTCCTCGACTCTCTTTGATCCCGTGGCGGTTTATCTCGCGTTTTCCAGCGGTTTCTGCCACATGGAACAGCTCGGGATCCGCGTGACCAACGACGGTTTCACTGTTGTTGACGATCATGCCAAGCGGATGAACGTCGCCGCGGCATGGAAGAACCTTGACGGATTCCGCGACCTGCTGACCGACCGCCTCTGCGCCCCGGGTTGACCGGCTTTCATTTCCACGCGGCCAGGATGGGGGGCCTCAAAATTACTAACCAATTTTTGGGAAGTATATCACAATAAATGGTAAGCTTGCTTTGGATTCGGTCGATATATGTGGAACATGTTAAAGATCAGTCATATAGAGGGCGTGCCAGGCGGGTGGGGGTCCTCGTCCGACGGCGACGGTCTGAACGTTCCAGCCGCGCGTCCGGGAGGTTGGGCTCGACTCACGATTGTCTGGCACGCGGCCATTAACTATTTCGTGCCCGTTGGTTACGAAGACGAAACCGGATTTCATTATGGCGAAATGCCCGCGCCCGCCGCCGAAATGAGCCTCGTCGAAGAGACAGCTTGAGCTTACGGTGCGCCAAGTAGTGCTGTTGATTCGACGGCTGCAAGACCTGTGTTTACGTCGCACCCCGCCGGGAAAATCTCGCCTCGAGGGCGGGTAGGATATAAATCACGGCATGACCTATCAACGAGAAATCCAGGTTCAAACCACGGGACACAAGGAAATGCACGACCTGACCGGCGAGGTGGCCCGGATCGTGGGTGAATCAGGCGTGCGGGCCGGCCTTGCGCATATTTTCAACATCGGCAGCACCGCCGCGATTGGCACGATTGAATTCGAACCGGGCCTTCAAGAGGACCTTCCCAAGATGCTGGACAAATTGTTTCCGCCAGGCAGGGACTACGGCCACGAACGCGCCTGGCATGATGGCAACGGCCATTCCCATTTGCAGGCGACGATGCTCGGCCCGTCGCTCATCGTGCCGGTCAAAGATCGCAAACTCGTCCTGGGCACATGGCAGCAGATTTTTCTTCTGGAATGCGACATCAAACCGCGCCGGCGCGCGGTTGCCATCACGGTGATGGGCGATTCGTGACCGCCGTTCAGGCGCGTGTCATTTTACCGGTCAATCAATACATGCCCAGTGTGACGCGCAGAGCTTGAGGAGCGGAGTCAAAACTCAGGCTCCAATCGGTTTCGTCCCCGTTCCAAAACCGCAGAACGTGAAACGCGGAAGGCACGGGTCCGCCATTTCCCTTTCCCGATGAGTGGGTGGTCCTCTCCACCGGCGCTGCTTCCTCGACACGGAGAAAATCGCGCTGTCCTCCGGACGCGGCCTTGAAATCGATTTTGCAATAGGCGCCGGTGACCAGGAATTGGTTCTCCGCAAGTTGGGCAACCAGCGCGCGTCCGATGGGGGTGGCATTTCCCGGCGCATCAGTGATTTTCCTCCGGCCCGTTGCTCCAAATCCAATGACAGCCTTCCACGCGCCAAAATCCAGCGTTTCCATCTCGCGGCCTGTTTCCTCTTCAACCGCCTGGACTTTGCCTGCGAAATTGAGCCGCGCCAATTCACGCATGATTGGCTCCAGCATCCGGTAGTTCAGCCCGACTGGCGCGAGCGCCTCCTCCGTCAGTCTTGTGTAATCGAGGCCGAACGGAGACCACCCAATCGCTCCGCGCGACAAGGCGGCGAAACACATCCGGGCATTGGCGCCGGCTCCAATGGTCTCCGGGACAAACAGGGCGTTGTCGGGCCGCCCATAATGATCCAGCACCGCGCGATACTTCGCGCTGTCGTTCTGGTAAATGTCCGGCGCGAGAATATCGATGGCGGGAGCGGCCGCCTTCCAGATGCCAAGCACATTATCTGTCGCGCCGCCGCTTTCATAACTGCTGGCCGGGCCTGGCGTCAGAGGGTCGCGCAAGGCGGCATTGACGTACATCGGCAATGGGAACTGGGCCTTGCCGGCGGCGGCAACCTGCCCGATGAAACGGGCCACCGACCAGGCATGAAAATACTCGTCCGCGTTGGTGCCAAAAATCGCCGTCCAATTCCCGCCCGCACCGGTGTCGATTTTAAGCGCCTGCAAAAGCTCCGCCGGCACCGGCGAAGCGAAAGCCTTTTCCGCCTCGGGGGAATAGTCCCGGACGGTTCCGCCCCAGGTTCCCGGCTCATTTTCCACCTGCACCATGATGACGGTGTGAACCGGGTCCGCGGACTTGAGATGGCGCATCAGGGCGCTGAAGGCGCGAGCATCTGATTGCAGCGCGACCGGCGCGAATGGCGAGGGTGAATCGACCCGTTTCTGGCCGTCCCTGGCGATCATGCGCGGGAAAAGGTCCGGCCGATTTTTCGCCCAAAGGGGCAGATAGTGAGAGCTGCCGTTTTTCCATGTGCCAAACCAAAGGAGAACCAGCCGCACGTTGTGTTCCCGGGCCTGCTTCAGGATCAAGTCAACGATCGAGGCGTCGAATTTGCCCTGTTCCGGCTCGAACTGTTCCCAATAGACCGGGATTTCGAGCGTGTTGGCATGAAGATAATCAATGGCCGGCCAGACTTTGGGGAGAATGCCCGGCCAGGCGCTGGAATTGTGGCACTGCGCGCCGAGGATGAGGAAGGGCGAGCCATCCACGATCAGGGCGTGATGCCCGGCATCATTCACGACTTGAGGCAGTGCATTGTTGCCAGCCTGCGCGGTAATGTGCATCAACGACAGGAGGAAGATAAAAATGAAGGCTTTAAACGGACGGAGTAAAAGTTTATTGCGGTTCTGGTTCATAGTCCTCTCTCGGGTTGGTTTTTTGACATGGGCACACGGGAGAATTGCATCTTTCCCAACGGACGGTTGGGCATCGCACTCCACGATACGGTTCATGCCGGGAATCAGATTCGCAGGCAAGACAGGCGTCAAGGACAAACATGGCCGCAAGCCATCACCCGGCCCCAAAAATCCTTTTGCCCACTGTCGAATAAAGAAAGCGGCCGGATGCCATTGCGGCATCCGGCCATTAACGGGCAAACCAACCAACATTTTGGCCTCGGAATTGCAACTGAATGGGAAAAACCAAAAACCCATCCAGCCCCTCATGTCCGAGGCTGATTATATATCGGCAGCAATCCGAAAAACTTTAGGGGGGAGTTTCTGTCCCTGTTTAATGAAAGACGCCGGACGCCATTACGGCGTCCGGCGCACCCAACAACCAGACCTCGGGATTACAACCGAAAGGGAAAACCAAAAACCTTTTCGGCCGTCCGTGGCCTGTGGAGAGTTGCTCATTCTTTTGTCTAATGGTCAACCATTTGTTTAATAAAATTTTGTAATCGGTTCCTGAGGCCAGCGGTCAACTGCATTTCATTCGGTATTGACAGGGTGGTTGAGGTGTCCACACTGAAATATGATCGCCGTTAAACCGTGGGTGCCAGTCGCACTCGCAATCATCTCTTGGCGGGCCATTGCGCAAAACCAGCCGCTGTCTGCGGTTGACACGAATCAGATTCTCGAACGCACTTGTTTTCAAACTGGCGCGCCGTGGAGCCCACAGGGAGATCTGCGCTCCGACGTCGCCATCGTGTACGGCATCGACACCAATCTCCCGGCGCGGATTGAATCCTGGCGCGCGCACGGATACCGCATTCACGTCATGACCGGTGCCTCGTGGGGACAATATCAAGATTACCTCTATGGCCGCTTCGACGGCGTCAACCACGAAGATCAGGCGCAAACAGATCGCAACGGCGATAAGATCAGCCATGGCGGCGATGTTTATTATATGTGTCCCGGCGAAAACTACGGCAAATTTCTTTGTATCGGCGTCCAGCGCGCGCTTGATGCCGGAGCTGAAGCGGTCCATATGGAGGAACCCGAGTTTTGGGATCGCGCCGGATATTCAGAAGGCTTCAAGCGGGAATGGCGCAACTTCTACCAGGACCAATGGCAGCCCCCCGGGAGTTCGGTGGATGCTCGTTGGCGCGCATCGAAACTGAAATACTTTCTCTATCGCCGTGCGCTGCAACAGGTGTTCGATTATGTCCAGGCTTACAATGATCGAACCGGTCGCCAGGTTCGTTGCTATGTGCCCACGCACAGCCTGCTTAATTATGCTCAGTGGTGCATCGTCAGTCCTGAATCCAGCCTCGCCCAGCTCATGGGTTGCGACGGCTACATCGCTCAGGTCTGGACCGGCACCTCACGCGAGCCCAATCGTTTTCGCGGCGAAGTTCGTTCGCGCACTTTTGAGACCGCTTTCCTTGAATATGGCGCGATGCAAAATCTTGTCCGTGCCACCGGTCGCTCCGTTTGGTATCTGGGCGATCCAATTGAAGACAATCCAGATCACGATTGGACTGATTATCGGGCCAACTGGGAATCCACCCTGACGGCTTCGTTGTTCCAACCGGAGATTTCAAAATTCGAGGTCGCTCCATGGCCGGAAAGAGTTTTTGGCGGACGCTATCGGCGCTCGGCTGAACCCGAAAAAAGGAAACCCATTCCGCCGTCATACGCCACCGAATTGCAGACGGTTTTCAATGCCCTCAATGACATGAAGCAAGCAAAGTTGGGATGGGATTGCGGCACGACCGGCATCGGCGTGCTCGTCAGTGACTCGCTCATGTTCCAACGCGGCCAGCCAACCCCGAGTGATCCTTATTTGGGAAATGTTTATGGTCTGGCCATGCCGTTGCTCAAACACGGTCTGCCCGTCACCCCTGTCCAGCTTGAAAACGTCACAGTGCCTCATTATCTGGATGGTTTCCACGTCTTGCTCTTGAGCTACGACGGACAAAAACCGCTGTCGCCTGAGGTCCACGTGCCGCTGGCGGACTGGGTTAAAAGCGGTGGGGCGCTGATTTTTTGCGACAATGATTCCGATCCGTATCTGCGAGTTCATGAATGGTGGAACAGCCATGGCAGAAACTACTCCACTCCTCGCGAACATCTTTTTGAATTGCTCGCTTTGGACAAATCCGTCACGCCGGACCAATTCAACCGTTTCGGCAAAGGTGGCTTGATTTGGATGCGCGTACGGCCCGCCGAACTTTCGACCAGCGCGCAAGGCGCGGCGCGCGTTGTGGCGGCAGCCGAACTGGCCGCCAAAAACATTCAGCTGAATTGGCGCGACACAAACTACCTCCTGCTTCGGCGCGGCCCATACCTTGTCGCTGCCGGGCTTGATGAATCCACCGATGGTGCTCAGCGCGCGTTGCATGGAAGATTCGTCAGTCTGTTCGATTCGGAACTGCGTGTTCAAAACGATATTCCCATCAGTCCCGGTTCCCGGCGGTTTCTGCTCGACCTCGATGCCGTCAGCACCGGCCGGCCGCATCTGCTTGCTTCAGCGTGCAAGGCGGTGCTTAAGGAACAAGCGCGCCATCAAATTAGTTTCACCGTCGAAGGTGTGCGTGAAACACCGGCGATCATGCTTTTGGAGTCGATCAAAGCTCCGCATGGAGTGACATTGGACGGGCATAATCTGACAACAATTGATTACTCAGCCAAGGAGCACTTGCTGTGGATTCATTTCGAAAACGACGTTGTTCCCCGCACTCTGGCGGTGCAATACTGATTGAACATGAAACATGCAATTGCCACCGTCATTTCAGTCATTGCGCTCCTGGCCGCGCCTTCACAAGGAGCCTCGGCGCATTCTCCAAAACGCATTGAATTTTACATCACGGCCAAGGATGCGGGGCAATGGCTGGCGAAGGCCGGGGATTTGGAGCTGGTGGACAGCCTGCCGCCGGTTGAGAAGGAAGACTGCATTTTTGTTGATCCCTCCAAAACTTTTCAAACCGTCCTTGGCATTGGCGGCGCATTGACCGATGCCGCAGCCGAAACTTTCCATAAACTGCCTCAAGCCAAACAGCAGGAGGTCTTGCGGGCCTATTTCGATCCGCAAGATGGCATCGGTTATACGCTCGGACGAACCCCCATCCACAGTTGCGATTTTTCAAGCGAGAGTTACACCTACGTCAAGGACGGGGACAAACAACTGGACAGCTTCGACATTGCTCATGATTTGAAGTATCGCATTCCTTTCATCAGAGCGGTGCTTGCGAAAGCTGGACATGATTTCACGCTGTTTGCCAGCCCTTGGAGTCCGCCTGGCTGGATGAAGGACAACGGCGACATGCTTCACGGAGGCAGGTTGAAGCCGGAATGCTATGAATCATGGGCTCGCTATTATGGCAAGTTCATACATGCCTATGAAAGGGAAGGGATCCCAATCTGGGGATTGACGGTGCAGAATGAACCGATGGCCAGTCAAACCTGGGAATCCTGCAACTACACGGCTGAAGAAGAGCGGGACTTTGTCAAAAATTATCTTGGCCCCGCTTTGCGCGCCGCCGGCTTGAAGGACAGGAAGGTGATCATATGGGATCACAACCGGGGTTTCATGTATCAACGTGCATCCGCGGTGTTGGATGATCCGGCGGCGGCTAAATTCGTTTGGGGCGTCGGTTTTCATTGGTACATGGACGACAATTTCGAAAACGTCAGGCGCGTCAAGGAGGCTTTCCCTAAAACCCACCTTTTGTTCACGGAAGGGTGCAATGCGCCGTTTGATTTCAGCAGAATCGACGACTGGCAGTGGGGCGAACGCTATGGCAGATCAATGATCAACGACTTCAACAATGGCGCCGAAGGCTGGACGGATTGGAATGTGTTATTGGATGAAAAGGGCGGCCCCAACCATGTTCAGAACTTTTGTTTTGCGCCGATTCATGCCGACACCAAAACGGGGGAGTTGTTTTACATGAATTCGTATTACTACATCGGCCATTTTTCAAAATTCATCCGTCCAGGAGCAAAACGCATTGTCAGTTCATCCACGACGGACAAATTGCTGACCACCGCCTTTTTGAATCCGGACGGAAAAATTGCCGTCGTTGTGCTCAATCTTTCTGACCAAGCGCAGCCTGCCAGTCTTTGGCTGGCCGGCAAAACCGTAAGAATCAACAGCCTGGCCCATTCCATTATTACTGTTCAAGGCGATTCCAAGCGGTAAAACGCGGCGTTGTTGCTGGGTCTGATTTGCCATGGGTTTGTCGTCGTGACGACGTTGATCCAGTTCGTGCCAATGCCTCCCGTGCCGGGCGGATTCGTTTGCATTTGCAAGTGACAGATGATGTTCCCGGGCCAGGCTAGCGTGATATTCGTTCGGGACGGAGCAACGGAAATTTGCAGCGGCGTTGTCACGTTGTAGAGGCGGATATAATCCACCAGCATTTCGACAGGAAACGGCGTGCCGGCATTAATGGCGCTGGTGCTGGGGTTGCCAAGATAGCTCCCGCCGATGGCCATGTTCATGAGAAAGAAAAACGGCTGGTTGAACGGGAAAGGATAAAGATTCGTGGTGGAACTGGACCAACCTGTCTGATTTTCGTAAAGATGGCCATCCACATAGAAAAGAAGCGCATTGCTTGTCCAGTCCAATGTATAGGTGTGGAAATTCGTGGCCGAGTCGCCGTCAATGAAGTTGTAGTAAGCCGTTTCATCGCTGCCCGAGTGGAGGCTGCCCTGGACCATGAGTGAATCGCTGCCGTTGTTCTCCATTACATCCATTTCGCCGCAGCCCGGCCAGCCAATTGAATTGATGTTGGTGCCGAGCATCCACAACGCGGGCCAACAACCGACGCCTTGGGGCAACTGCGCGCACCATTCAATCCGTCCAAATTGGCAGGAGAAAAGGCCCTGCGATTTTAATCGCGCGGAAGTGTAATTGAAACCATTGGTGGATTGTTTTAGAGCGACGATGTGAAGGTAACCGCCGGCGACATAGGCATTGCTGGCAAGGCTGGTGTAGTATTCCAACTCATTGTTACCCCAACCAGGGTTGGATCCCCCATTGCCAATATCGAAGGTCCAAGTATTCGTATTGATGGAATTGCCGTTGAACTCATCACTCCAGACAATGTTCCAATTTCCGTAAGGCGCGCCGCCGCCTTGGGCGAGTTCCAGGTCATCGAAATACATTGAGCCGCCCGAGTTGTTGGCGTCTCCTTGAAAAACGATTTGATAGCGCACAAAATAAGTGCCCACGGGCGCGACAAGTTGCGCCACGGTGTTGGTCACCATGTAAGTGGTGGGATCGTATTGGTTGGTGATGAACTGGTTGACCCAGGTATTGACCGGGAACGCCCCGGTGGCGATGGAGTTTGTGGTGATCAGCACCGAACGATAAAGCGCAAGAACATTGGCATTCGCATCCCGGAAAGTGACTTCGATCCACGCGGCGTTTTGTCCGGCCAGCGCATCGCTGGACAGGGTGTAGGCCCAGCCGTTCGCGGAATACGTCGCGCCTGGACCGGAGATATAATCCTGATATACGCCGGTGTAATTCACCTCGCCGTTGAAAGCCTGATAAACCTTGAAAAAATTGCTGCCGCTGTGCGCCGCGGTCTGGCTGGTTTCGCCATAAGCATTCCCGCCGTACGCATTCCATCCAGGCAGATCTGTGGTTTGGCCGGAAGGATCAGACTCAAAGCCGGGGTTGGTGAGGGCATTGCCGCCCAGCACAGGTGTCACGGCGACAACCAGGCTAAAGGCCATTATCCTGATTTTGTGAACTGTTTTGGTTTTCATATTTTCTGCTCACTTAAGAATGGCTGGTTGAATACCGACGAAGATTGATTTAATCACTCCCGAGCGCTCAAATATCGAACGGCTGTTTTTCTCGTTCAGCACGGGAATATCCTGCCTGCGCCTTTTGCCATCTGTAAAGCGGATCTCCAGCAATGGTTTTAGCGCGCGTTCATACACCACCGGCACCTGGCAATAGGTAAAGGCGAGCGCGCCGGCTTTTAACGGAATTTTTTGCGTTCTGCCGGAAAGGTTGCAATAGTTGAAGACCTCCGGCGCTGCCAGGAAATCCCCCGCGCACAGAAAATTGGGTTCGAAATGGATGCGCCCCTCGCGAACACTGACGCCGAGCTCGCCAAAGCGGCACAAAATGTCTTCCTTGACCTGGCCGGTCAACCCCGGTTGCCGGGCGCCGGCGTGTGCAGGGGTGTGCGAATAGGGATCCATCGGAAACGCGCCGTAATCCTTCGGAGTCTTGTAATCCCCAATGCCGGTGCGAAGATCGCGATAGCATTTCGCCAATGGCGCGGCGAACGGGGTCCCGATTGCATGGTGAAAAGCCTCCTGCGCCGCGAGCATCAGCTTGGAAACCATGTGCCAGTAGATGCAACCCAAACCTTCATATCCAAAAAAGGTTCCCGATCGGCCGGTGAATGAGCGATGGTTGAACATCTTTTCAAACAGCTTCAGCACAAATGCCGAATCGCGCTTGACTAATCCCGCATAACCGTTGGCCATTAAGTCACCCAGAATACGACTCACGTCGCGGGCATTGCTGATATGCTTGCTAAAGTGGCAAATTCCATTTCCATCCCGCTCGATCAATAGCTGATTACCATCGGCCAACAGTTGTCCAAGCAATGGCGAACGTGTGACAGAAGCCGCCGGGAGATTGTTTTTCTCGACGAAGCGCGCCAGGCGGCGATCTGGGTAAAGAAGGTACGAACATTGGTCCGCCCGGTACATTGAACTGCGTTTCAACGCGCGCAGCAAGTCAAGCGATTCTCTCGCGGAAAGGAATTTCGCGCTGAGAATTGCCGCCTGACCCTCGAGCATTTCAGGTAATCGCCGCACGGCAATGCCCTTGTTGTTTTCCCATTCAACCAGATTGTAAGTGTGATACAGTCCATCCGCCCGCTTATTGGCCCGTATCGACTGGTCCGTCTTTGCGAGCGCCACGTTGAAGAATTCGATCAATTGAGTTTTCGCCACCTCAGCGTTGCGCCCGGAAAAAACACCCGCGCAAATCAACTGGCGATAACGTTGCGCCGCGCCGCCAAGAGCATTCAGAATCTGACGGCGCATCCTCTCGCTGATCCTCAGGGAGCGATGGCGCTTCAGGATCAGAGTGGTGGCCGCAAGCCATTCCGCCACTTCAGCCGAGAGGCGGACTTCGCCGGCTTCCAAGGACAAAAATAATTGCCGGCAAAAGGCAAGATGCCGGCGAAGTTGATACAGTGTGACCATCGAAGCGCCGTGGCCGACCAGGGCGTTGTTCGCGTCGTTCCATTCGGGCCGCTGGGTATTCAGCCAAATGCCCGCCCCGGGAATAAAGTTGGCAAACTTCGCCAGCAGCGGGATCACCAGCTTCTCAGTAAGGTTGACGTGGCGCACCCGGTTTTGACTGTCCAGAACCAACTTTCCATCGGACCCCAATGTGCCCACACGCCTGCGAATGGCTTGATCCAGTGCGAAATCAAAATCCACCGTTTCATGAGGATTGCGCAACAAATCCTCATACGGTTTTATTTTATAAGGAATCTGGGCGAAGGAAAAAATTGCGCGCGTCAAAAATTCGCGCAGCGTCGCCGGCTCATGGCGCTGCAGAATTTCCAGGAGCTTCAGCAGATATATGATTTGATGATCCCCCCAGTAGCCGATGTGCGACCATGGATTCTGCGGGTCAGGGACTTCCCAATCGAATCCGTCGCGGGTGATGCAGTACGGATTGTAGCCGTCCATGGTCGAGGCATTGACAAACTTGCAAACCATGCCCGCAACGAAGCCCGGAAATGAGACCGCCAGCGCCTCCCAATTTTGGAATATATCGCGCCAGTTGCCTTCATATTGCAAAACCCGCCGGCCATCCGCGCCCCGCGCCGCGATGGAAAACCGGTTCCATGGACGGCTCGGATCGCCGTGCCTCCGGCTGAAGCTCAGCGGCAGGTACTCCTGGCAAAGCCGTTCCAGATTCGCATCGGCGCGCGCGCGGGCCCACGCCACCATGTTGCCGCGCGAAACTGTCTTGCCGAGCTTGTGGAAAAACTCCTTGTGCCGCATGGCGACGGCTCGATTGGCCCGATTGATAAATGAATGGAGATCGGCAACATCAATTTGATAGCCGCCGGGGAATACCCCGCCGCGCATGATATTGAAGAGCACGTTGCTGAAATGGCGGGCGTCACTGAGCGGACGCGCCGATTTCTGCAAACCATCCGCGCTCGCCACCATGCGCCAGATCTCCTCCGTGCCGCGCGCAATGTCTGTTTCGACTTTTTTCTGCAACTGCGCCGGCCAGCGCAACCGCCGGCACAGGTCGGCCACTTGCGACGGACCCATATTCACGTCTGCCACAGTCAGCCATTCGCGGAATTGGCCGGGGCGCAATGAGAATTCCGATTCCGTGAAGAAGGCGCCCCGTTCTGCCCGGATATCAGTCTCCGTCTTCAGCGGCAGTCCCTGGCGAAATGTTTCCAATTGAACGGAAGACAGCAGAACGCATTGTCGCGGGATTCCGGCTGACCAAACGGTGGTGGCGCAAAGTGATTCCGCCGGCTCCGGACGATCCACCGGAATGGAACTTAGCAGGAAGAGTCCCAAACCACACCGTGGAAGCAACTCGTTCTTCTTGTAGGCATCGACGAGCGTGCTTTTCTCGAGCTGAAACTGGCTGCTCATGCCGCAGGGCAAAAGGTTCTGCAGGCCATCCAGCAAACGGACTTTGACCGCCGCGGAACTGGCCAGGGATGATTTGCGAACCCAGCCGAATTTTTCGCTGCCGGCCCACCCCTGGCGAAAGGTCACGCCAAGGTCCTCGTTGGTCTCTTCAAAGATGATTTTGTTGCCGCGGAAATTCTTATAGAGATTGCGCCGGATGCCGTAAATCCCGCGCCCGCGTTCGGAAAACGGTTCCCACAAGAATCTTCCTCTGCCGCGGCTGACGATGAGAATGGTTTTGGGACCCGTGATTTCAGACGCGTCATGGATTTTGTCGTCGGTATAATACGGGAACAACGCAAGGTCGGGATTACCACGGCCGGCGGTCAACCCGCCATTACTGGAGATATACATCCACAGATCGGCGCTGCTTGCGACGGTCAAAAGAAACGGGCGCAACTGGTGGTAATTGGCAATGCAATAGAATTCCTCGCCATCCAAAATCACCAGCCGGCCTTCGGTTTCCAGCCGGCCGGATCGAATGGGATTTGCGCCAGGAAATAGATTCTTCATCCCATGGCGGGGCTGGCCCGGTGATCAACGTTGGATGGCAATTGTGGAAATGTTCGCATCCACGTAAAAGGGTATGTTCGCATAAGCGGCCTTGCCGTGGCTGTCGGAAGCATAAACGAAGAGCCGGTAAGCGCCGGGGTTGGACGGGGCCTTGAATTGCGCTCGGGCGTCTGCGCCTTTCGCAATCAGCCCTGGCAATCGTTGCGGGGGTGCTTCAAAATCACCCCCGATGGATTGCGCGGCGCTCTCACGCATGATTTCCCACGAGTAGGTTAGCAGCGCATCGTCGGATGATTTTGCCAGCACTTTGGCCGCGTAATTCTGGCCTGCGTTCAAGTGCACATTCTGCTTCGCCGTCTTTCCATCAAGCCAGAAACCTTGCAGTCGCGGGCTGCGAAATTCCGGCCAACGGCCCGTCCAGACGTATTGCATCACATCCACGGTTTCGGTCGATTCGCCGGAAGGCAGAAACATCCCATACCACGTCGGCGTGCGCTCCTGCTTTTGTCCCCAGAGGAAGACATAAGAACCGAGGCAATTTCTTTTGTCCGACGCGATGGCGATCTCATAGCGCTTGTTATACAAAGAGGCTTTGACAGATCCATCGTCCTCGATGGGCGCACCCCAATCCGTCTTCGCGCATTCCCAGTGCCCGGTGGCGCCCCACTCTGTGACGGCATACGGTCCGTCCCAGCCGCTCTCGTGAAGTTCGCGCGGCAGGTTGACGATGTCCGCGTAGGACTGCACGCAAAGCAGATCAAGATCCGGCGCGCGGCTTTTGATCTGATCGACCAAAGTTTTACTGATGCCTGCCAGCGAGGTCGTCGTGGGATGATTCCGGTCAACTTGATGAATCATTTTGGAGATATCATTCACTGCGTCCCACACTTTGGGATTGTGCGAATTCAAATTCAACTCATTGCCGATGTCCCACATCAGTAACGCCGGATGATCCTTGTACTTGAGGACTTGGGCCTTGATTCCGGCCAGTTGCCGGGCCACTGCTTTAGGGTCGGAATAATCAAATCCATTCCGTTCGCGCTTCACGTCCAGGCCCATGGTGACAAAAAGCCCGTTTTTCAGGGCGCGATTCAAAACCTCCCGGCCATTCTCTGTGCGCCAGGTGCGAAAGGAATTGCCCCCTGCCGCCGCGAGTTGTTCCTGGTTTCCGGATTCAAGCCCTGCCCCCTTGATGAAGAACGGCCGCTGGTCCACGTACATTTGCCAGCGTCCCTCCACTTGGCGCAGCTCCACCTTGGCCGGTCCGGAGCCGGCTGGCTTGATGTCAGATTGCGCCAGGCAACCGCCTGCCACTAAGAGGCCGGCCAGCAAGCATAACGGCCGGTTCAACAACCATATTTTGCAATTCATAAACTTTGCTCCGATGAAAGCTTGAGATGCACCAACAACTCCTCAAGTTCCTCCAGCGACTTGCCCTTGGTTTCAGGAATGGCCAGCAGCACGAATAGCAGCGCCGCCAGCGCCAACAGCCCGTAACCGAGAAAGGTCCCCGCCGCGTTGAAATGCGAAAGTTCCCATGGAAAAACGAATGTGACAGAGGCGCTGACCACCGAATTCCAAAAGCCGACCAGCGATATCGCTGCGCCGCGATAAGCATTGGGGAATATCTCCGAAAGCAATACCCACATCACCGGTCCCAGCGAAATGGCAAATGACGCCACAAATCCGATGATGGCATAAAGCACCAGCCGTGCCTGGATGTTCAACCCGGCGGTGTGCAAGACATCGCGGTAAGGGGCCAGCCGTTCCGCCCCCAACTTGCTCTCCAAGTCGGCCAGAAATTCCTTGTCGTTGGCATAAGTCTGCGCCGGCAGCTTGTGAAGATCCGCAATCAAATCAGCAGGAACGCTGCTGGCATTCAATAGGGCGAATGATTTTTCCGTCAGTTGATAGCTGGAATTGTGAAACGCGGCGGCGCAGGTCAACAACGAAACAGCCATGCCGGCGGTTCCAAGCACCAGCAGCGGTTTTCGACCCAGACGGTCAATCCAGCGAATGGCCACGAAGGTCATGCCCAAATTGACCAGTCCCACAATGACCGCCTGCCTGAACGCTGCGTTCGTGCCGCCGCCGGCTTGTGAAAATATTGTTGGCAGATAATAGAAAATCGCGTTGATCCCGGTGATCTGCTGAAAGAACGCGATCGTCAGAGCCATCAACATGACGAACCGCATTTTCCGGCTGAACAACGCCCCAACCCGGACCCCGGCCACGTGCTGCGCCGCGTTTTCCCGGAGACTGCGGAGTTCCGCCGCCGCGTCATCCGCCCCGGCCACCTTCGTGAAGATTCGCAATGCCTGCTCTTCCTGTCCTTTGCCATACAGCCAGCGCGGGCTTTCCGGAACGAAGAACAAAAGAAAAAAATATGCCGCCGCCGGAATGGCCTCCACCCCCAGCATCCAGCGCCAGCAAGTGTCGCCCAGCGGCAATAAGTAGTAGTTGGAAAAAAAGGAGGCGGAGATGCCGGTCACGATCATCAACTGGTTGAACGACACCAGACTCCCTCGAAGCCCGCAAGGCGCGATTTCGGCGATATAAACCGGCGCAATAAGAATGGCGCCTCCCACTGCGATGCCGCCAAGAATGCGCGAGAGCACGAAGACGGAAAACTGGGTCGTCATCGCCGATATTAAAGCCGATACGGTGAAAAGCACCGCTGTGAACATCAGGATTTTTTTCCGTCCGAAGGCATCGCTCAAGAACCCGGCCAGCGCATTGCCGGCCAGCGCCCCCCACCCGAGACAGCTCACCGCCCAGCCCAATTTCAAATCACCCGAAGTTCCGGCCAAAGCAAAATATTTCTTCAAGAACGGCACAGCGCCGGAAATTACCGTCGCATCAAATCCCAAAAGAAAGCCGCCCACCGCCACGATCAGCGCCACTGTCACCGTAAATAGTCTGCCTTGTTTCATGGCGCGGCCGAATCTGATGCCTGACTGGAATAACCCGTTGGTTTGCGGCCCTGATTAAACCGGCTGTCGCAGTCAACTTCAAAATGAGGTAATGGCAAAGACATCATTGACATCGGTGTCCAGGTTTTTCCAGGTCCAGCTTTCGGCATGCCCGTCGCAAAATGTGAAGACCGCGCGCTTGTTGTGCCGGCATGCGGCTTGTTTATACGAAGGGTCCCTCGTCCAACCAAAACCGGGTGGAGGATTTGTCGCGGGTTTTGTAGTGGTTATATCCGTATAATACCCGCTGGTCGGCAGTTGATTTATGGTGCCGCCGGATTTGGGATCGCCGACATCCCCCACAAGCCAGATCTTGCTGGCTCGGAAGACAGAGTTAAATCGCCGGCTGTTCTCCACGTTGCCAGATTCGTCCAGATTGTATCGGATAATGCCGTTGGCAGGGATGACGGTATCTTCGAAGGGGCCGTACCCTTCGCATGGGGCGTCGTAGTAGTTTTCCGTGCCGATGAGAATGTCCTGATTGTTCACTTCCGTACAACGCCACACATTGTTTGAGATCGTGCTGCTGGTGATGTAATGGCCGTTGTCCAGATAGCGAAACCACCAGTTGCTGGTGTGGCTGACGAAGTTACTTTGATTCAAAGGCGGCGGATAATCATTGTTGTCGTTCGCATACATCATTATGGCGATGGCGATTTGCTTGTTGTTGTTCAAACAGCCGACTGCTTTGGCTTGTGTTTTGGCCCCGGCCAGGACGGGAAGCAAAAGGGCCGCCAGAATGGCAATGATGGCAATGACCACCAGCAACTCGATCAGGGTAAACGCCGTGACGAACATCCGGGGGGGGACAGCCGCGCGCTTATCAATTGGGTTTTTCATGCTCTTTTATCCGTTCCGTCTTTTGTGTTGAGCGGCGAAGCTCGTCAGTGGAACCGGGCTCAAACCGGGCTTCCACTCCTTTCCAAATTTGCCGGCCCTGTGCTCATCGGCAGGGCCGGCTGGATTTATCATTGTCAATTCGGACAGGCGACTGCCGATTTTATCAATGGACCCAAATCCGATAGAAGCGGGTTGTCTGGCTGGCTGAATCGGCGGCCAGTTGGGCCGACCCGTTTCCTGTCTTTGTGGTCAACGTCCGCCAAACTGCATCCGCCAGATTTGTCTTATACTGAACCGTATAATTCATGCTGGTCTGCGTGGAGAATGACAATTGAATGTTGCCGTTGACCTCGCTGACCCCGATCGCCGGTTGCGACGGGACAACACCGTTGTAGAAATAAACGTTGTCAATATAGAAAATGCCGCCCGTGACTCCGCCGCCCTGATTGTCAATCCACAGCAATTGCTCGAGGTTGCTCAGGTCCAGCGTTGCCGCGTCAACCTGATTTGCAGCAGCGGTGAACTCGCTGAGCGGGATATTCAAGCTGATCCACTGGTTGCTGACAATCCCGCCGCCGGCAGCGAGAAAGTTGACCTGCCCCGCCTGGGTGCCGCCATTATCAAGGCTGACCAGTTGGAGGCCAAATTGGTTGGCATCGGGCGTCCATACGTCAAAATGCATCATATTATATCCGCTGGCGTCGATCTGGTTGGGATCCTCGAAATCCACACCCGCATACAGGAGCGCGCCATATTGCAGAACAGCATCGGAGGTGTTTGGAATCGTGTACAGACCCTGGACGGCGCTGCTCCAACTGGCACACCAGTCATCTACCGGCGCCACTGGATAGACGCCACTACTGTCATACATGGCCAGCACACTGCCTGCCGCGTGCGTGGGTGTCGGCGCATTGTTCGTCGGCTGCGGCACCGGCGGCGGCGCGACTGAGTTGCTGTAGAAATAAATGTTGTCGATATAAAAAGTTCCGCCCGTGACCCCGCCACCAGCTTGGTTGTCAATCCACAACAATTGCTGCAGAGCGGTTAAATCCAAGGAGCTGTTTACCGCCGTGAACTCATTGAGCGGGATGTCGAGGCTAATCCACTGGTTGGTGACAATGGTGCCGCTGCTCGGCAGGAAGTTGACCAGCGCTGGTTGCGTGCCGTTATCCAGGCTGACCAGCTCGATACCCAGCTGATTGGCATTGAGCGTCCAAACGTCAACATGCATCGTGTTGTAAGCGCTGACATCGATTTGGTCCGGAGAGTAGAATTCCACGCCGGCATATTGCAGGGAGTAATATTTTAACACGGCATTGGTGCTGGCGGGAATTGTGAAGAGCGTTTCCTCGGCGGAACCCCAGCTTGCGTCCCAGTCATCCACCGGCGCCTCCGGGTACACCCCGCTGCTGTCAAACATGGCGAGCACACTGCCGGCCGGGCGGGTTGGCGTCGGCGCATTGTTCGTCGGCGTTGGCACGGGCGGCGGCGCGACCAGGTTGGTGGCGGCGCTGAAGTAGATGTTGTCAAGATAATAATCCGCCCCCGCCGTCTCTCCCCCATCATTGGCGATCAGTCCCAATTGCTGGATGGATGCCAGATTCAACGCGGGATTAATGGCGGTGAATTGACTCATCTCCATGTTGAGCCCAATCCAGGAGCCGCTCGTAATCACACCGCCCGCCGTCGTGTAAATTATATCCGCTGTATGGCCGGAGGTGTCCACCATGCGCAACGCAAAACAGTTTCCGTTGGGTGTAAAAACATCCATGTGCAAATTAGTGCAGCCGGCCACGTCTTGCGGGTTCGCCTCAAATCCAATGCCTCCGTAAGAGACGTAGTAATAGGCCAGCACGGTGGGCGGTATGGAATAGTCTTGCCCAATGCTCCACCCGCCCCAATCCTCATAATAATTGACGCCGGCGATGTTGGTATAAGTCCCGCTGCTGTTGTAGAGCGATATGACATGCCCTTGCGGCAGCGTGGGTGACGGCGCCACCGTTGTGGGCTGTGAGTAGCCCGGAATCGCACCGCCAAAAACGATGCAGGAAGCCAGGATGAGAGGAATCAATGTCGGTCTTTTGTTTTTCATGGCAATGTTTGATGTTGACTGGTTATTAAGACTAATCGCCGTTGCTGATAGGTCCGTTTTCATGATCTTGCACCGATCTTAACCGTTTTTGCCCCATTGCCTAGCTAGCCGAGCGGCTAGTTTTTAACTGCCTTTTCGTTGGGTCAGCTTCAGCGCCGCTTCCGTCCGCGAATGGACGTGCAGTTTCTCGTAGATATGCTGCAAATGCCATTTTATCGCCGCCAGGGTCACACCCAGCCTCTCCGCAATTGCCTTGTTGCCAAAACCATGCATCACAAGTTCCAGCACTTCCCGCTCGCGCTCGGTCAAATCCTCCACCTGGGTGGCGGTGGCGGCTTGTTGGCGAAATTGTCCAATTACTTTGCGCGCAATTTCCGGAGTCATCGGCACTCCGCCCTCATGCGCTTCTTTGATCGCCGCGATGATTTTTTCCGGCTGGGCGCGTTTCAAAAGGTAACCGCAAGCCCCGGCCCTTAAAGCCTGGAAAATCCGCTCAGAATCTTCGTAGACGGTCAGGATGACAATTTGCAGGGCCGGGAGCAGTGCCTTCAACTTCGCTGTGCATTCGACCCCCGTTGCGTCGGGCAGTTGAATGTCCATGAGCACCACCTCCGGCTGCGCCTTGGGAATCTTTTTTAACGCCTCCGCCACCGTCCCACACGCGCAAACGCATTGAAATCCCGGCAGGCGGTTGAGCAGAGTCTCAAAGCCTTCCCGGACGGTTTTGTTGTCCTCCACAATGCCCACTTTGATCATGGCATCCCTTTCGGCAGCGGCGCGGAAAAACGGATCGTTGTTCCTGTTTTGGCGTTGCTGACAATTTTCCATTCGCCTCCCAGTTTTTTTAAACGCTCTCTCATATTGGCCAAACCGTCGCCTGCCACCTGCCGCTCCGACATATCGAACCCGCGCCCGTTATCCGCCACTTCCACCACCAGACCTTGTTCGCCCACCGAGATGCGCAGCCATGCCTGCGTCGCGTGCGCATGACGAACAACATTGGTCAGCGCTTCTTTGAACACAAAAAAGATTTCCTGCCGAAACTTCGGGTCGAGCGGATGCGCCGGGAACTCCTCGGGCATGTCCAGACCACAGGCCACTCCGGCGAGGTCCAGCAATCGTTGCGCATACGAGGCAAAATAGCTCGCGAGCGAAGCAATGGTGTCATTGCGGGAATTCACCGCCCACACGATTTCGTCCAGCGATGTCACCATGCGACGCGCCGTTTCCGTCAAATCATCCAGGTATCGTTCCTTTTCCGCGACGGAGGTCGTCGGACTCTTCACCAGCGAGCTTAGCATGTTGACTTCCGTGAGTCCTGCGCCCAGGTCGTCGTGCAAATCGTGAGCTACGCGGGCGCGTTCCTCCTCAATCTCCCGCCTCCGCTCGGCCCACTGGCGTTCCTGAATCTGAACCTCCAATTGTCGGGTGCGTTCCGCGACCTGCCGCCGCAAAACGGCCACCCAACCGAAAGCGGTCAGCGCCGCCAAACCGAGGGCGCCAGCCATCCATAAAACATTTCTCAAGGTCCACCATGGCGGAGCTTTTACCAAAATGACATCGGCCGCCGAACGAAGTTTGATGCTAAATGCCCTTGCGCGCCACGTCTCGCCCGCCACCCACTCTCCGGGGTCGATCTGGCAAACGCCCGTCACCGCCACGCGACTGCCGTTTGCCAGCCCGGCAAAGGCGTCCCCGCCTTCTGTCTCCTTAAGCCCGGCATGAAATATGTAATCGCCCTCTTGCAGGATCAAATACCACTCCGCCCCGTGCAAGTTGCGATCCAGGACCCGAGCCGTGACCTGAATCAAACAGCAATCGTGGTTTCCCTTCAGTGTCTCCTCCGGCGTCAATACCGCTGCATCCGGCGGCTGGCCCGGGGAAACTCTACGAAACGTGGCGTCTTGCAAAATCGGCGTGTACTCGCCCTGGCTGACAAAACCAAGCACTTCCACCCGATCCCCGGGTTGCAGCGGATCACGCTCCCTGGTTTGCACCTCAACCCCCTGCTCCCCATCTTGGAGAAAGAGCGCCTCCCCAGGCGCATAATAAATGACCGTGCCCAGGACCTTGACCCGATGACCATAGATTTGCTGGGGGGCGAACTGCAACAGACTGCCAATGGGGCGCGCCGTGATGGCATTGGAATCCTTCGGCGCCGGCAATTGGATCTCCAAATCCTCCGGTCGTGGCACCATGAGCCGTATGGCAAACAACTGCCTCTTGTGGGTGAATTTGGTTGAACATACGCCGCGCACCCTCACCGTGCTGTCTAAAAGTTCATCGCTTTGTCTCACGGGCAACTCCTTGACGTAAACCAGGAGCCGCCCGCCGCCGGTGGCGATTTCAATCAGGTTATACTGGGAATCTTCCATGAACCGGGTGGAGCGCACAATGCCCGTGATCTCAATGAACTGGCTGTCTTCCCCTCCGCTGGCAAGTTGCTCATAGGTCACCACCTTTGGCGCCGGTAAGGGCGCGGTCCCCGTTACCCGCACCCAATCCACCACAACCACCGGGGCATACTCGCCGGGACTGCTGAACCCGGTAACTTCGACCAACTGGCCCGGCACGAGCCCCGGAGGCGCAACGTTCGTCGGGAACTGCAAATAAACCCCTGCCGTCTTGTCTTGCAGAAAATGGGAATATAGCCGCTCATCGAAAAAAGTGACCACGCCCTCCAGGTGAACCGGTATTCTCTCCCGGGTTTGTTCGACGCTCAGTTGGCGGATCGCTGCCACTGATCGCAATTCTTTGGGCGGTCTCTGATCTGCTGACGCAGAAAGGAAAAAGGCCGCACAAAATATAAACGCAAAAAAAAATGCCGTGGGTCTCATTACAATCCTCACAACCATCTCAGAAATCGTCATATTTCATGCGTCCGGGTGCAGGATGGTAATATCGGAACCTGCCGTAATTGTCAATAATCATCAACGTGCGCATACGCGGCTTTGATTTAATATTGACTTGATCCTTCATCTTCATTCAGGTTTCTTGGCCGCCTGAAATTGTATTTAAAAATGAAACAGAACATGAATCCCTCCACTGGCCGGAACATCGATGGTTTCGCGCTGCCGATCAACATTTCAGGTTTTTTCAGGTTTTTTCGGCCCGCAAAGATTGGAGCCATCCTCGCCCTCTTTTTATTGTCAGCTTCGGGCATTCTCGCTCAGGCCGTGACAAACACACCCCTGCCGGCGCCCTTGAGTTATAAGGCCGATTGGCGCTGGGTGAAGGGCGCGGTTTTTGTGCCCACAAAATATGTGAATGAAGCCCAGCAATGGGACGAATATGACCCGGTTATCAACGACCGCGAGCTTCATTATGCCTCTATTTACGGGATCAATTGTGTCCGCGTTTATCTTCATTTTGGCATCTACCTGAAGAAGAAGGAAACGTTGCTCAAGGAGATCGAGGATTTTCTGACGCGCGCCGAAAAGTATGGCATCAAGACAGAACTTGTCTTTTTTGATGATTGCTGGAATCAGCCTGATAAAGACATGCTTTCACCCGATTACAAATATCCCGCGCCCATTTTTGGAGTGCATAACAGCCGCTGGCTTGTGTCGCCGGGGGAAGACGTGCGCCAGCATTACGCTGAATACCGGGATCGCCTCAAATCTTATGTTCAGGACATCGTGAACGCACACAGGGACGACAATCGGATTGCTTTCTGGGAGACGTACAACGAACCCACCAAATCCCCGGAAACCCTGCAATTGTTGAGGGATTCCTACGCTTGGATTCATGAAACGGGCACGAAAATACCGGCGACGGCCACCGGCGGCGATTCATCGGGCGAACCGTATTCTGATTTCAAGTCGTGGCATGAATATGGCGGTTACAATTATACCGGCGCGCCGGATTCACTGAACACCGAATGCATGAACCGCAGCGGCCAAACCATCCCGGGCATCGTGGAGCATTTCAAGAATAAAACCGGATTTATCGTCTGGGAATTCGGCATCGGACGGGACAACTGCCGCTTCACTTGGGATGAAAACCGCGACCATCCACGCAACGACGAGACGCCCAAACCGTTCCACGGCATCGTCTATCCGGACGGCCATCCGTGGTCGGTGGATGATGTCAGGGCATTGTTGGGTGCAGAAAGCTTTGCACGCGCGCCTCTTTTTACAGTGGAATATTTCAAAAATGCGGACTTTACCGGCATGGCAAAAAAATCCGTCACTCCCATGGTTGACTTCGATCTGGGCACCGAAGAAGGAACCGGTTCGCCGGACGCCTCGGCGGGTGTCCCGCAAGAAAACTTTTCCGTGCGTTGGACGGGAACAATTTTACCGCCGGCCAAAGGAACTTATATCTTCTATATCGATGGCGACAATCGAGTGAAGTTGTTCGTGAATTCCAAAGTGGTCTTGGATAAAAAGACACCAGGACGCAAGGAAATCTCCAAGCACCTCAAACTTGCCGGCGGCCAATCCGCTGAAATCAGAATTGAATATATCCACGCCACAGGCGACCCAAACCTTCATGTGGCCTGGTCCGGTCCTGGCTTCGCCACACGAACCCTGACCCCAATAAACAACGCGAGCGTCCCCTGATTTATGGTGTTTAAATAAAGAGGCCGCACGCCTTGCGGTGTCCGGCACTAACGACCAGGCCTCGGGAATTCAACCGAAATGGAAAATCAAAACCTTTTCGGTCATCCATGGCCTGCTGAAAGTTACCCATTATTTTTTTAATTTAATCATTTGTTTAAAAAAATTTTGTAATCAGTTCCGGTCGCGGGCAGTCAATCGAATAATTGCTGTGCTGAGGCTCGGCCGCCTGAAGCGGAAATGGATGCATCAATGCCCCGTTCGTTTTACGGCACCATCATGAGGCAACTTCAGCTGCGACTTTCGTAATGTGCAGGGGACGAAAGAATGCGGTTAGTGATGGGGGTGGCTGCAAATCAGCAGAACCGCACTTGTTGGTATTCAACTACTTGTTCATGACCTCAAGCTCGACGGCAAAGTTTGACGCCTGCTCGAGGCCAAAAAGTCAGGCGGAAAATAATCCAAATACCCGCCACTCTTTCGTTTCTCAGGAATAAAGCCGCCACACTTTTCATAATGTTTTTTGCGAGTTCGCTGCGGTCGGCAGGGGCGGGGTATAAGCAGGCCGGAGTGTTGGGGTGCCGGCGCGCTCGCTCATGCCCACGCTCTCCCAAATTGCCTGGGGTCGTCTGGGCAGCGCTAATGGGTATTTGTCGCTCTGCTAGCGGGGCAGTGTTGGGTGGAGTTTCCGGTAAATGGATTCAGGGCCGTGGGCTCGGATTCTGCGGCGGCCATCGGCGTTCTCGGGAAACTGGTAGAATGGGACGCCGATAAGGACGGGGGTAGCCTCGGCGCATGCGTCGTCGACAGCCACAATCTGACTTTTTATCGGGAGTTTCAGCCCAGCTCGGATAAGTTCGTTCCGGAGGCTTTAGCGGTTTCTGGATTACAACTTACCAAACTGAGCGAAGGTGGGGCGGATCCGAAGCAGGGAATGCAGGAATTCAAGGACTGGATCGAGACCACCTGCCGAGGCCCGAAACCGGCGTTCGTTGGGTTTAACGCGCCTTTTGATTGGTCTTTCGTGAATTATTACTTCCATTTTTACCTGGGAGCTAGCAGACTGCCTTCAGGCTCGCTCGTCCGGTTGACATTCCAAATTGGTCCGCGAGTCAGGACTTGCACCTGCAACCTTTCCGTCTTGAGCGGAACGCCTCTGCGTTGGGCTACACGCGGGTCTTTACAGACGGTCATCAGTGCTCCCGGTCAGAGTCGCACTGACACTGTGCGGGGTTTAAATCCGCCGCCTCTGCCTTGGGCTACGGGAGCGATGTGAATTGGTACCGCGTGAAGGATTCGCACCTTCAACCTCTCCGGTCTGAGCGGAGCGCCTCTGCTAGTTGGGCCAACGCGGCTTAAATGGCACTCCCGGCAGGAATTTCGCCTGCAACCTCCGCGTTTGAAGCGCGGCGCTCTATACATTGAGCTACGGGAGCATGAAAGATTTCCAAGAGGGAGAACGAAAAAGCAGAAGGCTGAGCCGCGTCTTCTCGCAGCAGGCCCCGGAGGAATTGTTGGTTTCCATTGAGGCCGATGTGTTTTCGCTCCGTGATCCGGCGGACAGTGATTTGATTGACGGCTCCATTGGTGAAGGCTCGCCGTTTCATCAAACTTTCGGTTACTACGCCCACGGTGTCAGCGTTGAGACGGCTGTGTTGCCTGAAGGATGGCGTCATCGGCTCATTCCCATTCACAATCAAAACACGGGCGGAGGCACTGGGCTTTGCCTTGAGATTCACGACTTGGCCGTCTCCAAACTGGTGGCGGCCCGGGAGAAAGACCTGGATTTCTTTTCCGGTTTGCTACGGCACCGCCTGATTTTGACAGACACCATTCGCGCCCGACTGAAGGCGACTGCACTTGCTCCGGAACGCCTGGACATGTGCTCTGCCCGGCTCGATCGACTCGCCCGCGAATACGGCAAGAAGTCCTGAATCCATCCGGTTCGGAAGGCAGGCGTGTAACTGTCAACACTATGTCCGAAGAATTGGAATCCCGTCCGGGAGTTGCACCCGGCTGAACGGTTTTGCAGACCGCTGCCTTGGCTGCTCGGCCAACGGGATGATGTTCAGACTTCGGCCACAAAAAATGGATCGAAGCCTGAATCCGGCTCGGACTTATGGCCTCTGGGATTAGAGATTACGCGCGTACGTCCAACCATATATTCGGCCCGGTGATGAATGTGACCGTGAATCCACAAAGCCGGTCCAATGTCGGCGATGAATGGTTCCAAATTGGACGCATAGGCCACGTTCAACGGATCATCTTGGCGGCTGGCAGGTATAGACTTTGGACTGGGCGCATGATGCGAAACCACCACGACTCCCTTGTCCTGCGTCGCAGATGCCTCCCTGCGCATCCATTCCAACGAATGCGCGTGAAATTCCCTCGCGTTCTTCGGAAGGAATCGGCGGAAGGTGGGCATGATTCGAATCTTCTGAAAGTCGTTCATGCCCCATCGAGCCAACCGTTCCGCCTTCACCGGGTCGCCGTAAAGGCAGAAATCCGTCCAAAGCGTGGTCCCGAGAAACACGACACCTCCGATTTCCACGCGATCGTTGTCCAAAACATGCACATTCGAGCCGGCGGCCAGCTCCTTAAGCTTCGCGACGAGTTTTTGAATCTTCTGCCCGTAGAACTCATGGTTCCCCAAAACGTAAACGACCGGTTTATCTCGATAAGTTTGGAGAATCCATTTAAGTCCATTTGTGCCCGTGTGAACATCACCGGCGAAAACGGTGACATCCGCGTCCACGTGGCTTGGCTGAAACAGCGCGAACTCCAAATGAAGGTCGCTTAAAACGTGGATGCGCATAATAGACTTAATTAAAGTTGACTGTGTCCGAAATTAATGCGCGGGCGGGAGCTTTCGCCTCCGCCCGCGTTGTTTTTTGCCTTAACCATTCGTTACTCGCGAACGAAGTCCGCAATGATCGCCGGCACCGTCGTATCGAAGCCGACCACGTCCAGCATCCCGCGGTCGTTTGGGTCGGCGAGGGTGAAGCCGTTGGAGGTCATGCCTACAACTACCGCCTTCGCGTTGCCGACGAACTCGTCGCGATACTGGCGCAGGGCCTGGGCCGGATGAATGTTGCCTGCCCACGTTTCACTGTCCGTGTAGGTGATAAATGCCGACACGTTCAGCTTGTTGCGAGCAGCCCACACCATCGGCAGGGCGCAATCCGTGCCACCCATTGGGATGGCTTCGATGCGCTTGATGACGTCGGTCAGTCTCATGCGCGGCGAGAGGTTTACACGGGTGATACCCGGTTCGCCACCGCCATGCATGCCGCCGAACCGACCCTTTGCCGGAGCCGAGAATGCGATGATTTCGCATTCCGGTTCCGTCGAAGCGGTGATGAGCGCCATCGCCGCGCTGCCTTCGCGGGGCGAGATGCACGAACCGGCAATCATCGGAGCCGCCATCGAACCGCTCACGTCGAGCGCCAGCAGCACCGGCTTGTTGCACGGTTCAACGTTCTGGAACGTCGCGTAAAACGCTTCGTCCAGTGCGTCCACCACTGCCGACACCGGCGACCACTTGAGCGCACCCTTGTCGCCGTGGCCCTGGGCGTAGATCTTCTGCGCCACAAGGACCGCCAACGGGTGGATGCGCGCACGCTTGAGCGCCGTCTCGTCACGCAGCTTGCGGACGATCAAACGCTTGGCGTCGCTGAATGGAGCCAGCAGGCCAAGGCTCGTCATTTTGCCGAGGTTGCGGATCATTGCTGTCATCGGCATGCGTTCCAGCAATGCGCCCCAAACAGCCGCTTCCTTGAGCCACTGCGTCGGGATGGCTTCGCGCGGCAGATCGAACTCGTTGATGATCTTCACGATTTCGCCTGTGTTGGAA
>Ga0187851_10000643_pt1 | contig 35315 bp, 34 predicted proteins | sample June2016WEW_6_10_FD_132997 | JGI IMG/M metagenome (GOLD analysis project Ga0187851, IMG submission 132997) | Peatland microbial communities from SPRUCE experiment site at the Marcell Experimental Forest, Minnesota, USA - June2016WEW_6_10 | ecosystem: Environmental > Terrestrial > Soil >...
CCAGAAAGGATTTCTTCCAGCAGAACTTAAGGATCTTAAGCTTTTTAAAAATCGAAATGAACAGTATACTGATTGATTGTAATAATGGGGCGTGGCCAAGTGGTAAGGCGCCTGTCTCTGGAACAGGAGAACGTAGGTTCGAATCCTACCGCCCCAGCCAAAACGGTTATGCTTGTGTTCTTAACCTCTTTATTTAATAATGATTGAAATGGGACAGAGCATACAGATACAATCATATGACGATAAAGGTCGACCATACTATCTATTACCTGTACAGCAAAAATTAAGTGGTTATTTTGAGGGCTTGCCAGAGTACGATAGTCCTCCACCTGAAGTCTTGATGGCAGATGCCGACAAACAACTTGCATTAATACACCACTATGAAGATGCTGAAGGCTTGCCAAGAAAAGCAATTCGTAAAGTTATAGACTGGGCATTGTCTGGTCCAGGAACAATAGCGACTGGAGCTGTTGGCGCTTATGAGGCATACTCCCATCATTTAGGGGGACCGGGTGAAGCTGAGGTGTGGATTAGTACATTTGGCGTAGGTATTGGCGGACTAATGGTTCACGAGTTTTTTAGAAGGCCATTTGTTGGAGCGAGAGCCATATACCATGCTTGGCGAAATCCTTTTAAGCCAGCCGCTCAAAGCAATGAGCGTATTAGGCAAAAGATCCTTGAACTTTAGCCGATTCAAACAAAATTCTAGTTCTAACCTCGTTCAATATGGCTAGCCATAAGCATTTTGACCTCAGTTTTATGAGGTCTTTTTTAATTGTAATTAATATACTTCTAGCTTATGATTAATTTAGCTAAAAACATCATTTACATAATCTATTAGGATGGGCAAAATGAATACGGATGAAAAAGGTTTTTCAGTAGTAGAATTATTACTATTAATAATTATCGTTATTCTAGTAGCTTTTGCGGGCTGGTATATATATCATACCGACCACAAGACTACTACTTCATCTACGTCAACTAAAACAACCGCCACAACAAATGAAACTGCAGCTGCAGCAGGAGCTAGGGCCGTTAGTATCATTACCGCTTTTAATGCAGCTACAATAGGTACCCCAACTACCGAAGGCATTACTCCAGTTACTTATGTAGACAACAATGCTAATAATGGATATTTCACAACTAGTTTTGTAACATCTATAAATAATGGTTTCCCTATTAACCAGTCTGGAGAAGAAGGAATTAGTTGTTCGGATAACTTTACAGGGGCATTTGGCGTTGACTCAACCACACTTAACGGTTCATCTGCAACCGTATTACTGTCATTATTAAGTTCAAGCGGTGTTAATGAAACTACTAGTTACAGTATGTTACCAAAAGTAACTTTGCAGTATGTTAACGGCAACTGGTCAGTAAATGGTTATAGTTGCGTGTCTAACCCATCATGAAATTAGTTTTGCTAATATTTTATTACTAGACAAAATAAGTTTGTAAATCCTTCTATAGCCCCAACCAAGATCGTCAGTTTACTGCGTCCATGGCAATTATGTTTATTATAGTGTTGGTAATTTCCAGGAGTTAGAAAATGAATGTCAGTATGGGGATGCTCTTACTATTACGGTTACTGAACCAAAATCTATACTAACCAGGGGTTGGCCGAGAAGTTAAGGGATTGCTCCTATGTATACATTATCAGATGCTGCATAACTAGATATAAAATTAATTATGGATGCTGATTAAGTGTGGAATATAAAGTAACTTAAGTTTAAATTCTACCTAACTGTTTTGGCTTAATTGCAAGTAGCGCCGCTCCAACTGCTATGCCAGCGACAGCATATGGAATTAATTTTTCTTTTCGTACCTTGGCAGCTTTCATAAAATCTAATTTATTAACTGTTCCCCTATATTGGGATGCGTTACTACCATATTGAACAACTTCCCGACGGTCTTTAGTGGTAATAATATTATTTACAGCCACTGCCGCACTTACAATATTTGAAATTTTCTGTTGCTTGTTGAGCCCGATACCAACACCGCCTAAAATTCCCCGACCCTGTCTGGTGCCAATACCACCTTCGTATACTATATAACCTTTAGATTCAGCTTCCGCCCGGAACAATGATGGTAGCACAGTAGTCATGGTAGCAACTGCATAACAAATCGCGGCAAAATTATTCCCCCGTCGCCTAGCAATACAAGATAATATTCCAAAGGTATATAATTCTTCGAACTTATCAGTTCGTGTGTCTTTTAACATCCCCTCGATTTCAGAATTTGCATCTCTCTCAGCATGTTTATTTCGTTCATAGCTGCCATCAATTCCATCAAATATACTACCAATAGTATATAGGGCGGTAGGCAATATGGGATTATCTGGGGAAAAATATGCCCAAGTATCGGCAGCTATAACTAAAGCAATGCCTGTTTCCGTTAAATGGTCAGCTTCTAATTTAGGAAAGTTAGTACCTAAATATTTAACTAATTTGTCGATTGGTTCAGCAAAAACTTGACGGAGTACGCTATTCCTAGTAGAAATTTCTTCTTGAGGTAAATAATTTTCACTGTTAGGGATATCGGGTCCAGTCATTGGACGTTTTCCTCAATTTCTCAGATATACCCACCAGTTATAAAACTTAAATATGTTTATAAAACGATAACATAATCTTATCCTAATAACAAACTTAAAGTACTAATTCGGTGAGTTCCGCCTAGAATATTAATAGGTATATACAACCTACCGTATATACGGATCAATTAACCGAATCATGCTACACTAAAATTATGAATAAACTTTGGCATGAAAGAAATATTATGCCTAAAAATCCCACCCTGGAACAAAGATTGACTTGGCATAAGGGGCATTCTAAGAATTGTAACTGTCGAAAACCACCGAAATCGATTGAAAAACTTCTAAAAACTATCTAGCTATATAACAAAACAACGTATATAAAAGTATTAGGAAGAACTTTAATTAGATGGGGATATATTTATCTCTAGAATATTATGAAAAGTTCAACAAAAATTAGACTACGAGCTATTCTTGCTTTATTAGGATTTATCGGTCTGGTTATTGTTCTATTGCTTAATCGCCATCAACTTGTTAATTGTTGGCACCTTTTAAAAAGTATCCGTTGGTATATTGTTGTCTTAATTGTAATTGTTCAGCTAGGCAGTTATTGGATTAATGCCTTGTATTATCGATCAATATTAAGGGTATATTCATACAATGTTAGTCTTCTTCGTTTATTTGAAGGGGCTTTAGCAACAAATTTCGTTAATTATATCGTACCGACTATAGGCTTGGCTGGAGCTGGTTATTTGTCGCAAGTTTTATCTCCTGAAGTACCGCGTGGTGAAGGTGTTTTAACGCAATTAACGCGTTATGCGTTTAGTGCATTAGCTGTCTTATTAATGATGCCAGTTGGCATTATATTGATTTTCTTAAGTAATAATAGTGATCATGCCGTAATTAGAGCATCTTTATTATCGGCATTGGCAATTATAATTTTTGTAGTTTGTATAGTCGCCTTTATCCATCAAGAATTAGCGTTACGTCGAGCAACAAAATGGTTATTTAACAGACTTAAACGATTTTTCCCAAAATTAAAGGGAAATCCAATAGAGTTTTTTGTTAACGAATTTTACATCGGTTACCGAGCAATGGTAGATCAAAAACATCGGTTAATCGCGCCATTTGTTTGGTCAATTATTTATATAATTATTGAGTTGTTAACGTTTTATATGGCATTTCTGGTTTTTGGTAAATTTGTTAATCCAGGAATTGCTATTATGGCTTATCTGTTTGCTAATATTGTCAGTATTTTCGGTGGCGTTTTTTTCAGTACTGGTATTTTTGAGCTTGGCATGGCCGGGACTTTAGTGACGCTTGGCGAACCATTGGCGTTAGCAGTTGCTGTGACAACAGTTTATCGTGTCTTAAATCTAGTTATTAGTTTACCGCCTGGCTTTTATTTTTATAGGCAGTATTTACCATAATCCAAAATTTTAATTCGGCGATAGATAATAAACTACTTGCCCTTCATCGCCTTTCTGGGTAATAGTATTGGCCATCATTTGGCCGTTACCTGTCGTTGGATCGATAGTTGCCGAATCACCATATATAAAAGTCGGGGTTTTACCGCCACTAACAACAATCTCGACGTGACCGCCTGCATAGTTGAAATAGGCAACATCACCGGTTTGTGGAATATAGTTAGAGGTTGCTGAATGTAGTGTAAATCCCATGTACTGAATATTATCGGCAATATTTTCATCCCAACCATTAGAATTGCCTTGAGTAAATGGATAGCCTGCTTCTTTATAGACATAACTTACAAAATCCGCGCACCAGCGTTCGTATGGCGCCCCATCGGTATATTTTGTTAATAATACCTCATGGTTAGATGTGTTGGATTGCCAGTCAGCCCATTCTTTTATTGCATTACAGGCGACTCTGTTGCCCTCTGTACCAGTGCAAGACATATCAGAACTATTTTTATTATCTATTGTAGTAGGAGTCCAAGTTTGCTGAGGATTGGATAGAGTATTGCAATCACTAATAATAAGTTGGTTGTTTGGCGTAGATTGAGAAGTTGTAAGACACAGGCCACTATTTGGATTTTGATAACCAGTCTGATCGCGTAGCCAAACTTGTCCAGCACTTCCATCGCAGGTATTTAGTACAACTTTAGCCCCGACATTTATCTTATTACCCTGTACTGTTAAGCAATACGTGTCATCATGAGTAATAGTGCTGATATTAGCTACCCAATCTTGGGCCATAGTGTTGTTACATTTCCAGTTGTCGACCACAGTATTAGCATTAGATTTATTATCATGATCGTCTAAACAATAGCCAGCCAAACCTGAGGTAATTTTTGGACTGTCAGCTAAAACATGTTTTTCAACAAGTTTATATACTCCAAATAAACAAATTAGAATAACTAAAACCAGTAGCAAGCTACTGAAAGCCGATCCATTTTGAGTTGGTAAATCAGGCGGTCTTCTCCGCGTAGAAGTTTGTATCATTAAAATTTTAGTTGCTTTTTATTTTTGTAGGGCGTTACATATTATCTTAAAACTACTGCTTATTGTCAATTGATATTAGCATATATTCTTGCTTCCATGACGTAATAAATTTATATTGTCATACGCTCTAAGAAATGATTTTTTACTGTGAGCAATTAGCTTGAATTGATCTTGCTTCACTTGATATATAGGGTGGTAAGGAATTGAACAGATTGGGTTTTGTGGTGTTCGTCACATAGACGTAACTGACATTGTTGGTTTCCGCTTGATTTAGAACATCAATTACAAATGCTTGGCTAGGCACATTGTAGACTATGTTATAAAAACGACTAGCGGAGTATTTATAAACCCATGATGGGAATGTAATGTTTTGATAAGTTGCATAATCGCCTTCAAAGCTAACAATAATATCCCCGGCGTTCATATAACTCTGGTCTGGTACAGAACCTATATTTAGAATTGTTTGCGAGTTAGCGGTCTGTTGATGCACATAATTAGTCAGCGCTTGGTAATATGGTTCTCCAGTTACTCCAGCCGAAACGTTATCAAAGAAAATATTGGTTACTCCGTATAAGTTTTTCCAATTATTAATTGTTGCTTCGACACTAGTAATACTATTTGTGGCGTAACCAGTGTCAACATATCCATAAATTAAAGTTCCGACTGTTTTAATATTTTCTAGGGTTGTTAAAAATGCGCTGTTGACAGCCGTCCCAGGGCCATTAGCAGGGTTAGCTATAACGATGCCAACACCAAGAATAGACGGAAGTGTATCATACCAAGTATTAGTACTTAAATCAGAGTTATTGTAGATGGGAACTGCTAATGTTTGGCAAGTTGGATTTCCGGTAGCAATTGCTGTTGGCGACACATTAACCGTTACGCTTTCGGCAACATTACCGCTAACACCATTGCAATCTAAAGAGTACTTTTGGGTAGAATTAAGTGCGCCTGTCGAATATGTACCAGTTGTTGGTTCTTTGCCCACCCAATCGCCAGAAGCCGTACAGGAAGATACATTTGTACTGCTCCAGGTTAGAATACTAGAAGCCCCGGTAGCAATTGAAACTGGTGTAGCGCTAAATGAAATTGTTGGTTTAGGGGCTACTGTTTCTGAACCATAGAAAACAATATCATCAACAAAGAGAGATCGGCAAGATTGCTCAGATACATCTGTAATTTTCAATAAATGGGATGTGCTTGCTAGAGAAACATTGGCAATATAATTTTGCCAGTTATTATTATTAACTGATGTGTTGTTAATTATTGGGATATTATCAATCTTGACTGTCATTGCTGGCCAGCCTTGCGAACAATTACTACCATGAGCAACAACAATCATTGAAGTCGCTTTACTGGGTAAATTAAATGTACCGGTTAAACTAGTGCCGGTTAACGTTAATTTTACGGCTTTACCACCACTGGCACTACTACTGTTAATTACGGTCGCACTAGTTGGTAAAATCATGCTTTCAGCTTGAATGGTAGCTATGATAGATGGTGATGCAAGATCAGCTAAGTAAACATATGCTCCAAGGGCAGTCAAAACTAGTATAATCAAGCCTACTTTCCACCATGAAGAAAATAGCTTTTTCATTAAAGGTTTTTTTTGAGTTACTTCTTTATCTATTTCGTCGTTTAATATTTCATCAGGGAACATGTGTGTTTTATTAAAATGTTATAGCTTTATTACAATATGCTGGTTAGTTTATCTGCTGTCAAGCAGATATAAGTTAATCATAATTGTATTTGGCTGAAATAATATTAGCTTGATTCGCCTAGTCTAAGCGCCAAACCGACGTTGCTTTTTGCTATATTCGCTAAAGGCAACTTTAAGGTCATGTTCGTTAAACTCTGGCCAGTATTTCTTGGTAAAAAGTAGCTCGCTATAAACTGATTCCCATGTCATAAAGTTGCTAAGCCGATGCTCACCCGAAGTTCTGATAATTAAATCAATTGGTGGGATATCTGGAGCATAAAGGTTTTGTTCAACCATGTGCAGCGATACTTCTTCCGGTTTAACGTCAGCGGAAACGATTTTCTTAATGGCGTCAACAATTTCTTGTTGTCCGCCGTAGTCTAGACATAGAAGCAAAGTTCCACGTGTATTATTTTCGGTTAGTTTTTCAGCGTCGTGAATAGCAGTTAGAATTGCGGCACCAAGTTTAGCTTTTGAACCAATTACACATAGACGAATATTCTCTTTATGAAAGTCATTCACTTCATGTTGAAGAATCCATTTTAAAATTTTCATAATATCATGGACTTCTTGGCGATCCCGTTTCCAGTTCTCCGTAGAAAATACATATGCTGAGACATAGCGGACGCCGTATTTCATGGCAGCTTTACAAACTGTTTTAAGATTCTGATATCCTTGTCGGTGCCCCTCCTCAATACTTAGGCAATTAGCCCTTGCCCACCGACGATTACCGTCAAGAATTAGACCAAGATGAACTGGGACAACAAGTGTTTGGGTGTTAGTTGAAGGCATAGGTCTCTATTATAGTACAATCTGTTCAGACTACGTACTTTTTATAGGATTATCCATATCTAATTTCCAGATAGAACAGTTATTTATTGTTTGTGGTGTGGTTAGTTTAATGTTTTCATCTAGTAATATGCGCATTAATCGTATTGGACCGCCATGAGTTATTAGCAATACTGTACTGTTGGGATATGACTTATAAAGTTGATTTAGAAAAATTATTAATCTAGTTCTTACTTGTTTGTAAGACTCACTGCCGGGTAATTTTATGTGCATGAACAAGCCGTTTTTCGGCACTAATTTAATAAAACGTCCTAGTGGTATACCTTGTAACTTACCGTAGCTGAATTCACGCAATTCTGAACTAATGATAAACGGTGCTTTATTATAAAATTGATGTAGTGGCTCTGCTGTCTCTATGCAACGTTGCAAATCTGAAGTATATATAGCTTCAATTTTTTCGTGTTTTATTGTGTCTTTAATGGTCGCGATTTGTTGTTTGCCAAATTCTGAAATTCGGCCAGGACGTTGACCTTGAATAATACCTCGACGATTTTCAATAGTTTCTGCGTGTCGAATTAAAATAAGGCGCATAATAGAAGTGTAGCAGATTAATAATATAAATAATCTATTTTGCATCAATATTGTAATAATTGGTAAATAATGTTAATATAATTTAGTCAAATTTAGGGGTAATTTAAATAAAATATGTGTGGAATTGTAGGTTATTTAGGAAGTAAAGAAGCCGCCCCAATTATACTTGATGGCTTGCACCGGCTCGAATATCGTGGATATGATAGTGCCGGGTTAGCTGTTGTTGACAGCAATAAAGTTAATGTTATAAAACGTTGTGGACGTGTTGACGAATTAGAGTCGGCGGTTAATAAACAAAATCTTATAGCAACGCTAGGGATTGGTCATACTCGATGGGCCACACATGGAATACCGAACGAAATTAACGCTCACCCTCAAGTAAGTGCTGATGGTCGAATAATATTGGTGCACAACGGCATAATTGAAAATTATGCTGAATTGAAAGCAAAATTAATAAAACAGGGTGTTGTATTCCAAAGCGATACCGATACTGAAGTGCTGGCTAATTTAATTTCGATTGTCCAAGCTAAGCAAAAATTATCATTATTTACAGCTGTTCAGGAAGCTTTGCGATTAGTTCAGGGTGCTTATGCTATTGCTGTGCTTGATAGTAAAAACGACAATACTCTGGTAGTAGCCAAAAAGAGTAGTCCTTTGGTGGTCGGTATTGGGCGTAAAGAATTTATCGTCGGATCTGATGCCACCCCTATCGTCGCCCATACTCGTAATGTCCTCTATCTTAATGATGACGAGGTTGGTGAATTTAGGCGTGACGGCAGTTATGAGGTTGTCTCTTTAGTAAGCAATAAGATTGACCCTAAAATACATCACCTGGATCTTAACATTGATAAATTAGCTAAAAATAATTATCCGCATTTCATGCTTAAAGAAATCCATGAGCAACCAGAAGCTATTCGAAATACTATGCGTGGTCGTTTAAGTTTAAATAATAATACGGTGATGCTTGGTGGTATTAATGACTATGAGCAACGAATCTTACGAGCACCACGATTAACAATTGTGGCATGTGGAACATCTTGGCACGCTGGGTTAGTTGGTAAATATTTAATTGAAGAGTTAGCTGGTATACCAGTTGACGTTGAATTGGCTTCGGAGTTTCGTTATCGATCTTACCCACTAAACAATCATGATGTTGTTTTAGCAATTTCTCAGTCAGGAGAAACAGCTGATACATTAGCCGCTCTAAAGTTAGCCCAGGACAAGGGTGCTTTAACACTTGGTTTAGTTAACGTTGTCGGTTCGACAATTGCTCGGACTACACTAGCAGGTGTATATACTCATGCTGGACCGGAAATCAGTGTCGCCTCTACAAAAGCTTTTACTACTCAGGTCACTGCATTAATGCTAATGGCGCTTCGTTTTGCCCAACAGTTAGGTAATCTACCGAGCGCTGAGTTGCACAAGCTATACCACCAATTTTCAATGCTTCCAAATCAAGTTGAAGCGACTTTACAATGCGCCCCCATAGTAAAAAAACTAGCTCCGCATTTAATCAACCAAAAAGTTATTTTCTTTCTAGGCAGAAATAATTGTTTCCCAGTAGCTTTAGAAGGGGCTCTAAAAATGAAAGAGATTGCTTATTTGTCGGCTGAAGGATATGCTGCCGGCGAGATGAAACATGGTCCAATCGCTTTAATTGGTCCAGATACGCCAGTTTTTGTAGTTGTACCTGCGCAGGGTGAACTTCGCACAAAATTACTCAATAATATCCAAGAAGTAAAAGCCCGCAATGGTTATGTTATTGCAATTGCCAGTGCTGAAGATAAAGAAGTTAAAAAATACGCTAATTATATTTTGCCAGTACCAGAAGTAGCCGATGTTTTTCTACCAATTATCGCTACTATTCCATTGCAACTAGCGGCTTATTACACAGCTGTATTACAAGGCAACGACGTTGACAAACCTAGAAATTTAGCTAAATCGGTTACCGTCGAATAATAAATTTTCAGTAATTAATAGCATTCTGGGGTAAAAATTATACAGAAAGCGTATACTTTCGAATATGGACACCGTACCATTAAATACAATGAATGATTTTGACAGCAATAATCTTCCTAAAAGAGGGTTAAAGAGTACTCTTTACAAATCCGATTATGAGAATAAAAAGAAATTAAAACACGGCTTAATTTTTTGGTTTATCGGCCTGGCAATACTAGTTATCCTGATCGGGGCAATAGTGGTTGGTTATAATCATTACCATAAGAAATCAGTTGTTGCTACGAATGTAGTAACAACAGCGCCGTTAACTTCGCGAATTGGCTTACCAGTAGCCAACCAGCAATATTATTCAACCAATCTCAGTCTCGGGTTTAACTATCCTAAGGGTTGGGTTATTGATGACAAAAATAACACCAATATACTAACTATCCAATCGCCAGCTGTCGAATTATTAACATCAACTAGCAAATTAGTTAAAGGTCAGATAACGTTAACAATCCAAAACCAATCGCCAGTTGTCCCAGGTTTTCAAAAAGGCAATGCTACAGCAGCGCTTGGGTCGCAGATTATTACTTATTCCAACCCAACGTCAGATCAAAGAGCGTCAACATATATCAGTTTCTTACACTATGCCAGCTCGACTACACCCAGTAGTAATATCGACGCAATATATATAACTGGTAATGTCGGTTATCAGTTAAACCAATATATTCCTCAATCAGATATTCTAGCTGTCAGCCCAGTAGTGGGAGTTACGTTTACACTCTGTGGTAATTCTGCTTGTACGATTAGTGGTTCTCCCACTAGTATTACTAGTTCATGCTGGGGTACGACAAGTTTCTCTGGAACATTATTGTCAATATTAAAGTCATTATCTATTAGTTAGGGCGGCAATTACAAAAAATAATACCTATGTCTATTTCTAACCCTAAAATACCACCTACAATACTGGTCATTATTGGTATTACAGGTGATTTAGCTAAAAGAAAGCTCTTACCAGCTCTTACTATTCTTGCCGCGCACCATGTTTTGCCAAATAATTTTCAGGTTATCGGTATTAGTCGTAATGCGACGAGTGTAAAACAACTGATAATTAATTTACCGGCACAAGGTAATTCTTCAAAATCAATCAAAGAATGGCTTGATAAGCATATTAGTATGTTCCAAATGGATCTTACGCAACTTGCGGAATATGAACGTTTAGCCGATCATTTAAAATCAGTTTCGAAAACTTTCTCTGAACCAACTCAGGTATTATTTTACCTATCTGTACCGCCACAAGTGTCTCAACCTATTGTAGAGTATCTGGGTCAAGCCGGTTTGGCAAAGCAGAAATCAACTAAGTTATTGCTAGAAAAACCATTTGGCACAGATCTAATATCGGCCCGAGATTTTATTGAACATCTTAATAAATACTTCAGTGAAACACAAATATATCGGATTGACCATTATCTAGCAAAAGAAATGGCGCAGAATTTAATAGTTTTTCGTAATGAGAATTCCCTATTTAAGCGAACTTGGAATAATACTTTTATTGAGAAAATCGAGTTATCGCTATTGGAAAGTATTGGTATTGAATCGCGGGTTAATTTTTATGAACAAACCGGAGCACTTCGAGATGTAGTGCAAGGGCATTTACTGCAGTTAACCGCTCTGACACTAATGGATTTACCAACCCATGGCAATTGGCAGTCAGTCCCCGCTTGCCGCATGCAAGCATTACAACAACTTTCTATAACCACATCTGAGGAAAATATATATGAAGTTATTAGGGGGCAATACCAAGGTTATCGACAAGAAGTTTCAAATAATCAATCCAGTACCGAGACTTTTGTCGCATTAAAACTTCACTCCATTGATCCAAACTGGCTCGGAGTACCAATAATCCTCACGACCGGGAAAGCACTTAATGAGACTAAATCTGAAATTACAATTCATTACCGGAAAACACACGAAGATGAATCAGACCGACTTATTTTAAGAATTCAACCTAACGAAGGAATTGAAGTTCAACTTTGGTCAAAACGACCTGGGTATGATCGAGAATTGGAAAAGGTAGATATGTCGTTTGCTTATAAAGAGAATCGTCACGAATTAGCTGATGCTTACGAACGAGTACTAATTGATGCTATTCACTCTGATCACAGTCTATTTACTTCAAGCGATGAAGTTGAAGCATCCTGGCAAATTTTACAGCCCTTACAAAATATTTGGGAGATGAGCGATGGATCAGACATTATTTTATATAAATCAGGTAGTCGCCCAGAAAATATTGTCAATTCTTCTGATTGGCCACAGTTATATGTTTGAATGTGACATTTCACACTTTTTTTCTGTATGAATACTTACATATTCTTAAGTGCTTATGTTATTTACTATAGAAAGTGCTATGTTGTGAGCCCGAATCATTATTAGGCACTAGCACAAAGCCCCTGGCACAGGGGCTTTTTAGTTATGTCTGATATAGTTGAATGATGATAAGTGTTTCGCGAGAAATAATTGAGCAGATTATTAATAATGCCATTAAGCATTTACCCAAGCCATATGTAGACCATCTAGAAAATGTGGCTTTTATTGTTGAAGGTGAGCCGACTCCAGATCAACGACAAAAACTTAAATTGCGAGCTGACCAGACATTATTCGGACTTTACGAAGGAGTACCGCTTAGTCAACGACATGGTGCAACTAAATTATTACCCGATAAGATAACTATTTTCCAAAAACCACTGGAAGCAGCAAGTAATAGCTTAAAAGAGTTAGCAGATAGGGTTAGTCGGACGGTTTGGCATGAAGTTGCCCATTACTATGGTTTAGATCATGATCGGATACGAGAATTAGAAACAAGAGAACGTGAAACATGATTATAGAGTTTGCTACTCTAGACTATCGGCCAGACAACACGACCAACAATACTTTTTTTAGGTAACCACCCAAAGCTGCGACTATCTATACTATGAGAAATATTATCACCTACCAAAAAAAGTTTTTCGTTTTGAATTTTTTTTATGCGTTTGATTTTATCTACCTGATCGTGTCTAATTACAACCACATCATCAATCACTGGTTTAATAAATAGATTTGTAGCAATAACGTACTGCCCTGGACGAAGTGTCGGCTCCATACTTTTACCAACAACGCGGCGAATAACAAGTAATTTAGAGTTTTTTGGTCTCCGTAAAAATATGCGTAATTTCATCGATTTGATCTAATAACTTCTGCGCTTGAGTGGTGTCAGTGGTTTTTTTACAGATACCGGCTTGCTTAGTTGCCTGCCAAAACAAATCATGCAGATTGGGAAATTTTTCCAAATGTTCGGATTTAAAATAATCCGTCCAAAGCACCCAAAGATGATTTTTTACCAAATCAGCGCGTTCTTCTTTAATAAAAAGTGCTCGAATTTTATCTTCTTCGTTGAGTCCCGGGTACTTTTCCATAATCGCAAAAATACTTTGGGCTTCAATTCTAGCTTGGGCTGGATCATAAACTCCGCAAGGTAAATCACAGTGGGCATAAACTGATTTAATAAAAGTAAATTTCATAAGTCTTTTTCTCCCGCTTACATATCTTAGTATACTATCCTTTAGCTTTTTTACTGTGGTGATTCCGCCAATCATTAATTTTGGCATGATTACCATTTAGTAATACTTTTGGCACACGTAGGTTACGATATACCGGTGGACGAGTATACTGTGGGAACTCAAGGGTTCTGCCGTCAGCAAAGCTTTCTATTAACGCACTCTGTTGACCACCTAACACTCCCGGTAATAAACGAACTACACTATCAACTAAAACCATAGCTGGAATTTCACCGCCAGTTACTATGTAGTTTCCAATTGATATTTGCTCATCAACTAGTTTTGTAACTCGCTCGTCATATCCTTCATAATGACCGCAAATTATTATCATATCTTGATTAGACTCAGCAATCTGAACTACTTCTGATTGGCTAAGTTTTTTGCCTCGAGGTGTCATCAGGTACACTTTTGCTAATGGTAACTTGGCTTTAGCTACTTCAATTGCCGCAAACAGCGGCTCTGGTTTAAGTAACATACCATCACCTCCGCCATAAGGGATATCATCCACTTGATGGTGTCGGCCAAGTCCATAGTCGCGTAAATTCAGATAGTCTATATTAACAATGTCTTTATCCTGAGCTTTTTTTAGCATGCTAATATTAAAAACATTGGTAAACATTTCTGGGAATAAACTAATAATGATTATTTTCATAAATAAACCTTTAATTGAAAGTAGTATAAGTGAATTACTAGGTATAAAAAAACCTTGGTTTGGCCAAGGTTTCTTTATCACATAAAGCTCCCAACCAGTTTAACCGGTGGCTCGCGTTGAGCTTTTATTTTTTTGTAAAACTAACTGTTTTCTATGTTTACCTGATAACTATACATCAAGATCATCTAAATCTTCAAGCTCTTTGCGGGTTTTACTAACAACATCTTCGTGGTCAACTTCTTCAGTTGGTTCTTCGTTGTCAATGCGAGTCTCTGTTTCGGTGGGCTCACTTGGTTTGACTTCAGTCGGCTGATCTTCAGTGTTATTTTCTACTGCTGGCTCAGTTGTGCTGTTTGTTGCGTCATCAGCTGGAGGCGGTGTACTAGGTGTACTAGTAGATGCGCTGTATGAATTGTTGCTATCGTATGAATTACGAGGTTGCATCGGACCATTATCAATAATTTTCAAGTTATATCGAGCATCATTTTTGGTACCGAGAGCTCTAAGCAGTGTTCGTAAACTTTGTGCGGTTGCACCTCTTTTACCTATTACCCGGCCAAGATCTTCTGGGTCAACGGTTAATTCTAGTAATACGCCTTTTTCATCTATCCGTCGTTCAACAACTACGGCGTCCGGCTTACTTACTAATGACTTGACGATATACTCAACAAATTGCTGATCTATACTGTTCATGACAGAATTCTCCTATTTAGTCATTCATTATTATACTAGATACAAAATACAATGAACATAAGGTATTATTGCTAATAATTCTTTTTTGGATTAACAATATTATTCTTTTTTGGCTGTTTCAGAATCAGAATTAACAACAGGATTATCTGAATTTTCTACGATTGGCTCAGTTGTTTCTTCGGTAGACATATCTGATACTGTAGGATTTTCTTCAATTACGGCTTCTGATTCAATTGTGGTTGGGGTTTTGGGTTTCGAAACAATTTTTTCGGCGGTATCTTCAACTGGTCGATTTCGGCGTAATTTAGCGACATTTTTAACCGGACGAGCATTATTTTTTTCTAAATGTACCCATTTTGGTAAAGCAATACCTTCTGTTTTGAAAAGTCTAGCTACACGATCTGATGGATGTGCGCCATGTTCTAGAAAAAAAGCTGCTTTATCCTTTTCAACTACCAAAGTTTTTTGATGTGGATCGTAGTGCCCAAGTTGAGTAACGATTTTACCTCTTGACGGTGAGCGTCGCGAATCCTGGACAACCAAACGAAACATTGTGTGGCCGCTTCGGCCGGTTCTTTGCATGCGTATAGCTAACATATTATATCTAGCACCAATTTATAACTTTAAATACTACCTTGATATTGTTGCTTATTTTACAGATTACGTTCTCTGTTGTCAATTATTGTTAGTCAGTTGATTAAGAGACTCGGAGTTAAATAGCTTTAATGCAGCTTGGGCGGCTTGTTGCTGTCCGGCTTGTTTACTCGGACCAACACCAGTTCCTTGTAATTTACCGTTAATGTAAACACCTACCGTAAATATTTTATCGTGATCTGGACCTTCTTCATTAATAACTTTGTAAATAGGTGTAAATCCTTGTTGATTTTGAACTACTTCTTGAAGATGTGACTTTGGATCAAGCCAAGAACCGCTAACTAAAATGTCATGAAATGTAACTAGGAGAACATTAGTTATAAATTGCTTAGTTGCATCATAACCTTGATCAATATACAAAGCACCAACCACAGCCTCAAAACTATTAGCTAAAATTTGCGCTCTGGCACGATCAGTACCACGCTTTTCGCCACGGCTCAACCTAAGCAGTGGTTCAAAACCAAGTTTTTCGGCAGCAGCACTAATGCTTTCGGTGCGAACTAAAGAGCTCCGCCAATTAGTTAAAATACCTTCTGGTTCATCAAAATTTGAGTACAAATATTCAGTTGTAACCAATTCAAGAACTGCATCACCTAAAAATTCTAAACGTTCGTTATGTTCATGAACCGTTTTTTTGTGTTCATTAAGATATGAACGGTGCGTAAAAGCTGTAATCAGCAAGTTTAAGTCTGAAAATTTAACACGGAGTACATTTTGGGCAAAATTGACGTAGAGAGACGTTGATTGCATGATATTTTAAAGTGATTCCTCGCGTATTTTTTTTAACCCAACTAACATGAGTTTACTAATATCCTCATATTCAATTTTATCAACTGCTTCTTGAGCGGGAAACCACTTTACAGCATTTAGCCAATCTTCCGGTTTAAAACTGTTGGTGTTCCCTGCGGCTTTCACTAAATAAATATGCATGGTCATAAGAACTAGGGTTTGGGAGCGTCGATAACGAAAATTAACTTTACCTAGCCAGTTAAGGACTTGCATTTCCTTGAGTCCAGTTTCTTCACGAATTTCACGCTCAGCTGTAACTCTTGGTTCTTCGCCCGCTTCAACGTGGCCTTTTGGTATTGTCCATCGATCTTTGGCATCCTGGATTAACAAAACTTCGATTTTCCCAGCCTGGTTACGACGAAAAATAACGCCACCAGAAGTAGTCTCACTAACAGCTTCGGTTATAGTCGGAGGTCGTTTGACAAGCCTCCTAAATCCTTGAATAGGTTTCGGTCGTTTCACATTTTCTCCTTAGTTTTCTTTACTTTGGATGTTTGCTTTGATTTATTCGGGGTGGATTTTGGTTTTTTTATTTCATGTTGGCGCAATACGGTTCCAAGTACTCCATTTATAAATTTAGATGAATTCTCACCGCCAAAGGCTTTTGCTAACTCAACTGCTTCATTAATAACAACTTTGGGTGGGACATCTTTACCATAGAGTAATTCATATAATCCGATATATAGAACTATTCGGTCCATTCTGGCAATCTGATCGATAGGCCATTCTGGAGCAACTGGTTGAAGAATTTCATTGAGCTTAGTTTGATGCTTGGTTATACCATGAACTAATTCTTCAACAAAGGTAGTGTCATCAATTAAATGATTATAACGATCAATATTCCGTGATAATATTGTGTCCAAATTACTATTATCGTCGCCGGCTTGACGTCGAAAATCTTGCTCATAGAGCGTTTGTAGTGCAATTATTCGACCTAAGTGACGATTTGATGCCATGTTGTTAAATACTACTTACTAACAGCTAGAGTAATTTATTTAGCTGACTTTTCGGTCAATTTTTTGCCAAATTCCCGACGTGTAGTAAAAACTTTTACCGGAGAATGGGCATTTACTTTACGAGCCAGTTTAAGGACATCATGGCTACGCCGAGAACGAGTTCGACGAGCTGTTGTCCGCTTTTTGGGTTGTCCCATCTTCTATCTGACTCCTTTTGTTATATAACCGACAAATCAATCAGTATTATACCTCAAAGCAGCTTTACAGCACAACCAAATCAAACGCTAAAACATAGACTGCCGATTCAATATATTATGAACTAATGTTTTATAAATTAATTATTTAAAACGAAGTTAATTATTTTTTCGGGGACATAAATTGTTTTAACAATATTTTTACCGCTTAGGTAAGGGATAACTTTTTCGTGAGTCATGGCGGTTTTAGTGATAGCCTCTTGGTTGGTTGGTAAAGGCATTTTTATTTCTGCTCGAAGCTTACCATTAATTTGTACTACTATGGTTGTTGTGGTTTCAGATAGTAATGATTCATCCCATTCCGGCCAAGTGGTTTGGTGGATTGAATCGAAATGTCCTAGATCATGCCATAATTCTTCGCTTATAAACGGCGCAAATGGCGCCAACAACTTCAGTAATTGTTCGACTGCTGTACGCCACTGCTGATAGTGACGAAATTCATCTGTAACTTTCATTTTATACAGACCATTGACTAACTCCATTAATGAAGCAATGGCAGTATTAAATCCAAATTCCTGCATATCTTCAGTTACTAGTTTAATAGTTCGATGCATAAGACGCTGCAGTTCTTTATTAAATGCTTCGTCGGTATCGTTTAGGTCGTGGTCTGGCTTAGTAGCCAGCAAAAACTCCTGACATAATGTCCAGATACGTTGCAAGAAATGGTATGTACCACCTAGACCTTCGGTACTCCAAGCTGCAACCTGATTCCACGGACCAATAAACAATTCCATCAATCGGATTGAATCTGCGCCATAACCCTGATTAATAAGGCTGTCTGGTTCGATCGTATTATTTTTACTCTTGCTCATTTTCGAACCGTCAGGAGCTAAAATCATTCCGTGATTGTGCAGTTTAGTAAACGGTTCCTGAAAATTTATTAATCCTTCGTCAAAAATTACTTTAGTCCAAAAACGGGCATAAAGGAGATGCATTACAGCATGTTCTGCGCCACCAATGTAATCATCGACTGGTAACCAATAATCAACCTTTGTTTTAGTAAAAGGTTCGTGATCGTTATGAGGATCAGCAAACCGAAGAAAATACCAACTAGAACAAGCAAAACCATCCATGGTATCTGTTTCCCGTTTAGCTGGTCCACCGCACATCGGACAGACAGTATTTACAAATGCCGAACTATTAGCCAACGGGCTTTGACCGTCACCACGTGGTTGAAAATCCGAAATATCTGGCAATAATACGGGTAAATCTTTATCTGGAACTGGCACGACGCCATCTTTAGGACAGTGGATAATCGGGATTGGCGCACCCCAGTAACGTTGGCGGCTGATTAACCAATCTCGCATCTTATAGTTAACAGTCTCTTTGGCAATGTTAGCCACAATGAGATTATTAATTATTTGTTTACGACCTTCGCTAGAATCTAAACCATTATAACTACCCGAATTAATAAGTTTACCTTCGCCCTCGTAATAGTTATCATTAGAAGCTTTTTCATTCGTTTGATTAGCTGAAGTGGTATTATCACCTGTTGTAATTGGTTCAATTACCTTGATAATTGGTAAATCAAATGTTTTTGCAAAATCATAATCACGTTGATCGTGGGCCGGTACAGCCATTATTGCTCCAGTACCATAATTCATTAAGACATAATCCGCTATCCAGATTGGTATTTTTTGTTGATTAATAGGGTTAATTGCGTAGACACCGCAGAATACACCTGTTTTCCGGCGTTTAGTTTCCTGGCGTTCAATATCGGATCTAGCTAATGACTGTTTAATATAGCTATTGACTTCGCCGCGTTGATTATCTGTAGTAATAATTTCGACCAATGGGTGCTCTGGAGCCAGAACTAAAAAGGTAGCACCCCATAACGTATCTGGGCGTGTTGTATAAACTTGGATTTTTTGATCACTATTTTCTACATTAAAACTTACCTCTGCCCCACTAGATCGTCCGATCCAGTTTCGTTGCATAGTTTTAATAGCTTCCGACCAATCAAGATTATTCAAATCATTAAGTAGCCGGTCAGCGTAAGCTGTAATTTTAAAGAACCACTGTTTTAAAGCCCTTTTTTCAACATCGCTACCGCAACGCCAACATTTACCGTTTTCAACTTGTTCATTAGCTAATACGGTTTTATCAATCGGGCACCACCATTGCAGGCTTTCTTTCTGATAGGCAAGACCATGCTTAAACAATAATAGAAAAAACCATTGCGTCCATCGGTAATAAGCTGGATCAGTACTATTAATTTCCCGCGACCAATCATAGCTGAACCCCATTTGTTCAAGTTGTTGTTTAAATTGGCGAGTGTTTTCATCAATTGCTTGTCGTGGACTAATACCGGTTTTAATAGCATAATTTTCAGCTGGTAATCCAAAGGCATCCCAACCCATTGGGTGTAACACGGCCATGCCCTTCATTCTACAAAACCGGGCGACTGCATCTCCGATTGTATAATTACGAACGTGACCAACATGCATCGCTGAACCGCTCGGATAAGGAAAATATTCCAGAATATAGCGTTTTGGTTTATTGGTATCATCGCTTATCTGATAAAGCTGATCTTTTTCCCAGCGCTCTCGCCACTTCGGTTCAATTTCTTTTGGATTATATCGCTTCATAATTTATGTCGGCTTATTAAAATTGTTGCAAAAAATTGGTATTGAAAGTAGTTGTTAAATTGAGACGTTTTGAAAATTTTTCTTTACCAAAACTAACTAACTTTTCAACAAGTTCAACATTGGATATTCCGGCTCGGCGCCAATTATGAGAGTATAAACTTCCTGGTAAGGGGTTGACTTCATTAAAGTAGACTTTGCCGGTTTTTTTATCAATTAACATATCTACACGGGCAATTCCGCTACACCCCAGTACCTGATAAACTGTTAATCCAAGTTGTTGGGCTTTATCGTAAAGTTTTTTCGGTAAATTAGCCGGAATTTTACTATATCCCTGAGACCCTTTAGTGCCATTAGTTGTTTTGCCCTTTTTGCCGCCTTGCATATATTTAGTGTCAAAATCAAAAAAATCATCAGCTTTTAATAACGGCTGTTCCAGAAGCGCTGGTATTGGTTGTTCGTTGCCAATTATTGGCAGTGTGACTTCCACTAAATTTTGAACTTCTTCTTCTACTAGTACGATATCATCATAATGTGCTGCAACTTCCAAACCGTTTGTAAGTTCTTCGCTGTTGGTGGCTCGACTAATACCAATGCTAGAACCCAGATGAGCAGGTTTAATAAATAACGGGTATTTAAGTTTTTTTTCAATATCTAATACGGCTGGAATTAATTCATTATTTAAGCTGTCGGCAGAAAACGTTAAGTATTTAGCTGTTAGAATTCCGTTGGCTGCGGCAATCTGTTTACTTAAAACTTTATTCATAGCTATGGCGCTGGCACTAACACCACAACCAACATAAGGCACGCCTGCCATTTCAATTAGTCCCATCAAATCGCCGTCTTCTCCATATGTGCCGTGCATACTCGGAAAAACAATATTGATTTTACATCGCTGTTGGTGGCCAAATACACCATTTTTGACCAGTGTCATACCGCCATTAAAGCAAACACTGATTGGTTGCTGATGGCTCAAAAACTTCTGGATCTTGCCACTCGAATATAGCTGAATGTCTTTTAGTTGAGCGTCCCAGTACCAGGCGCCATTCTTGGCAATGTAGACCGGTTCAACGCGGTACTTACCAGTTAATTCCAGTGGTTTTATAATGCTGGCGAGAGCCGTGATAATTGAAATATCATGCTCGGCTGAACGGCCACCAAAAATTACCGCTATGGTTTCCATACTCATCTAAGTATAAACAATAAAACCTAATAGATCTATCGAGTGGTTAAAAATTTTATTTTTCAAGTTATCCAGTTCAAGCGTAATTATCAGTCCAGTCGTTTTGGAGCATAACAATGTCACCAGCTGCCACAAACTCTGATAGATTCGAATAAAACTTCAAAGGATCGTTTTCAATTCGCAACTGACCCTGAAAACCAGCCGCCATAAGTCCACTTTGGATATAATGTGTGGTTGAATTTTTCATCAGCACCACAACATCACTTCCCGACTTAGCAATAAGTTCCCCAGCTTGTTCGTGCACCGATCTTTTTTCTTTACCTTGATCTACTAGCCCGGGTGTTACGTAAATTTTTCGTTTAGCGGGTAATTCAGCAAGTAAATCTGTCCCAGCTCTAATGCCCTCAATATTACCGTTATAGGTATCATCAATGATCCAAGCTTCACTAAGTTTATAAGGCTGCATCCGGTGCTCAAAAGCCATGGTTTTAGCTATACCGCTAATAATTTGTTTGGTATTTAGGCCAAATCTGTCTGCCAGAACAGCTGCTAGGGCTAGTGGACCGATATTGTGTCGACCAAGTAGTTTAGAGTGAAGATGTAATGAACGATTATTATGATTTAAATAAAAGGAGGTACCATTAATAGTTAACCTGACATTGCTAACGGTCCAATCAGCTAATCCGTATTGGTTATAAATCGTAAATTCGGGTTTAAAGAATGGTTCAGCCAATGGCGATTCACCATTAACATAGGTATTTTTATTATCTAAATATTTAGCTAAGCTGAATATATCTTCACCAGCTTTGGTTATAGTCTTATAACGATCGAGGTGAGCCGGAGCAAGACCAGTTATAATGCCAAATGTAGGGTGAGTGATATTTGCAAAACGCATTACATCGCCAGGACGACCTTCACCGTATTCAAGGATGATAATATCAATGTCTTTACTTAGTGTGTGCGCGAAGATCGCATGAGAAACAGCGACATTTTTATTGGCTGGCGTTGCAGCTACTTTTTTACCTTCACTAAGTACTGTAAAAAGGATTTCTTTCATACTTGTTTTAGCATAGCTACCGGCAATTGCGATTTTTGGAGCTTTATGTCGGCGGAAAATATGCTCTGAAACGGCGATCAGATGATCTTCGCGTGGTTGAACTATAAATATACGACCAAACCATAGCGGGACAACTACTAAATGCGCCCAGACAATTGGGTATGAGATAATTATTGCCACACCAAATACCAAGCCATTGGTTAAATTGTGCCAATGCCAGAGATAAAGTACTAATAGACCAACTAATATTTGAATTATCATGCCCATTAGTAATGCCAATTGCAATAATCTGGAAGCTTTGGTCTTTACTAATTTTCGTCGGACAGCTACTTTAGAAAAATCTTCCGTCCGCCAAAACCATTTAAGATAAGGCCACGCTCTATACTCGGTACTCTGAAGCATATAAGTCAAAATTACGCTGTAGCGCAATGAATACATACTTATCACAGACTTTATCATGCTAGAAAATCCTCTATTAATTTAAGTATTGTTTCAAGTTGATCATGATGGATAAAATGACTTGCCGACGGAATTATTTTTAAACTAGAGTTTTTAATCAGATCGTGGAATCGTTGACCATAAACTTTTGGCGTTATTTTATCGTTTGATCCGTATAATATTAAAGTTGGTAAATCCAGTTGTTTGGCATCAGCTTGGACATCATCAGTAATTATTTTTTTAAATGTTGAGCTCATGTGTTCAGCTACTAACATATCGGATCCAACTGTTCGATATAATTTCTGGCGTAGCTTCATTTGCATAGAATTTGGCAGGGGTGAAGTTAGTAGTTTCCCGGTTTTTGTCACTGTTTTCACGATTGAAATTCGTTTGTTGTCATCACGAATCCCCGAACTTGACAGTAAAATAAGCTTATTAGCACTTAAACAACCATCTGATAATCCTTTAATAGCAATTGCGCCTCCGTTACTATGCCCGATATAGGCATAGACATTTATAACACCAAGTTTTTGTAAAAATTGGCTTATAAATGTCGCGTAATTAGTTAAATCCCAGGCTTCAGTTGGCATTTCGGTGCCACCAAAGCCAGGTAAATCTGGGATTATTACATCATAATGTTTAGCCAATTTAGAACTTAGCGACACAAAACTAACGGCCTGATCACCCCAACCATGCAACAGCACGATTGATTTACCGCTTCCGATTCGTTCGAAGTGAGTAAGTAATTTTTCAACAACCATCTGCATATATAAAAGTATACTCGTTAGTGTGATTGATGATTATAGAATAAACGGAATGTTACTACATTTATTACTCTATGGTAAGCAATTTTTGTTCTAAGGTGGCAGTTGAAATTGTATGTTTAGGGATCGATATCACAGGTTCAACGCCATAATCACCATAAATTTCGACGTGGTTGCTACCTAAATAGCTAATCTCAACTAGTTGTCGAGAAGCCGGATTAATCGCAAATTGTACTTTGAGTGGAGCATCGCCTTGATAATTACTGGCAGCTAGTTCCGGTACATTGTTATAACCTTCGTCTTTGGCAAACATGGTTAATAGTTGCGCGTATGCTGCCGGTGCCACGTTGACTTGAAATATATCAACTGACCGACTATTAACATTGCCATGTTCAACTTTAGAAAAATTCGTCGTAAAAACTTTTTTAGTTTTCATCTGGTTAATAAGTTCGACTCTTTCTTTGTGGGGTAAATTACCCATAGGTACAATCCCAAGTAAAGTTTGCCCAAATAAATGGTCTAGCGGATCAGTTGATACTCCGCCGGTTGGACTTTTGCTCCATATACCTATAATACTGCTGAAATTAATAGGTTTTCCGGAAGATGTTTTTTCGCTGGTTTGGGCGGCTGTATAGCGTGTATAGTCAACTTGGGGAGTCCCGATGGTCTCTGTTGATACAACACTGTTGCCTTCTGACAATACTGTATTAGATTCGGCAATATTATTCTTACCCAGCTCAAGGACTACTGTTTCGGAAAGTTTTTGTCCACCGGAATCCTCGGTTACGCGCCTAGTTACCGCTGTAGTCGTTAAACTATTGTTGAACATTCCCCAATAAACTGACTGGGGATTTTCGTAAAAACGTGTCCACCACAGCCAACTTATTATTACAATGGCTGCGATTGTTATAAGTATTATCAATCTAATCTGTTCACGAATTATTTTCAAGATGCCCCTTACTGATCATTATAAACATATGAGGTTTGGTGGAGATGCGGGGAGTCGAACCCCGGGCCTCAGCAATGCGAATGCTGCGCTCTAGCCAACTGAGCTACATCCCCTGTTGTGGTGGGGATGAAAGGATTTGAACCTTCATAAGCCGAAGCTTACTAGCTCCTGAAGCTAGCGCGTCTACCGATTTCGCCACATCCCCGGGCAATTAAACGCTCCTGCTCATCTTATCATAAAACCTAGCATCTATTCGTTAACTTTAGCTGTAAGAATTTCCCAATTTTGGACATTGTCAAAACGATCTGTAGCTTCGTTAATGGTATGCTCCGTTAAACCATAAACAGGTTCACTAGTAATGTAAAGAAAACGTGGTTGATATAATCCTAGGGCTGGGGCATCTTGTTGCCAAGCTTGAAGAAATGGCTCGTATTTAATTACCCGTAAGGCGGGATCAGACCGCGTTCGACCAGCCTCTAACGATTCATCCGCAACTGTCGATTTATATTCTGAAAAATTAACGGTTTGTTGATCGCTCCCCCAATAAACATATACATCAGGGTCTACTCCAATCGAGATACCATATAAAAGAGCATCGTATTCTCGAAATGTAATTGTGTTTTGTAGATCAGTATTATCTTGAAGAATTACTTCAGCATCCACGCCAATTACTCTCCATTGTTTGGCCAGCATGTTTGTAACATACCGGGATTCAGTATCATTATCAGCGTACAATTTGAACTGAAGGGGTTGCCCATTTTTATTTCGGAAACCATTGTTGCCCAGTAACCAACCATTGCTTTGAAGTTCTTGAGCAGCCGCCTGGACATTAGTTGGTAGTTGTTCGAAATTTAAACTAAATGCCAACTGACCGCTAAGTAGCGGCTCCCTAACAGGTATAACTGGATATCCCAGGCCGTTAATAATCGCATTTACGTTGGCTGCTTGTACTAAAGCTTGACGAACAGCTGTATCAGATAAAATTGTCGTTGATGTGTTAAAAAAGACCATGTTTGCAGCGGTTAACGGCATGCTTAAGGTTTGTAATTTTTTATCACTTGCCAGTGAAGTAGGTATGCTATCTAGCCCAGCGATACCGTCGATTTGTCCAGCTTTAAAGCTAGCTACAAGTTGCCCTTGGTCATGAAAGGCTCGAACAATAAAACCATTGAGCTTCGGCTCTCCGTTACTGTAATGAGCAAATGGTGCAAGCGAGATTTGTTCCTGTCTAGTTTCAGGCGTATTACCTTCAACTAAAAGATTTTTCCATTCGAACGGTCCTGAACCGACAGGATCGATATTAAATGCTGCAGAACTTAAAGTTTCTACCGGTATATTAGCTAAGAGATGCCGCGGAACGATACCATTGGTTAATGAATATGGAAATGAGCTTAAGGGATTAGCGAGAGTGAAAATTACAGTTAATGGCCCATCGGCTGATACTTGAACGTCTTGCCAATCTGAATTATATGGCGAAACAGCGTTTGGATTTTGAATAAGGTTATATGTAAAGACAACGTCGCTAGAAGTTAACGGATATCCGTCTTGCCATTTTAGGTTTGGTTTTAGGTGAATTGTATATATTTTCCCATTAGAATTAACGCTCCAATTGCTTGCTAAATTACCAACTAGTTGGTTCTGGTTGTTATATGTTAATAATCCCGAAAAAACTAAATGGCAAATAGCTGTATCAACAGGCGAAGTTGCATAGATAGGATTGGCGGTTGTGAAATCACCTAATATCCCCTCGGTATAGGTACCGCCTTGTACTGGTTGAGTTGTTTGATAATAGTTGCTTAACAAATTAATTTGAACCGCCACTACTCCAATTAATAAGATGACCAGACCAAGCCAACTGATTATAAACCGTCGGACATTAAGTAATCGGCTAAGCCGACGGATTACATGTTTTTCTAAACCTTGTCCGGCTTTAGTACTAAGATACTCAACTTGCAGTTGACCTTTATGCAATCGCCGGTTAAGGCGCAGCCGAATGGTTTTTGTTGTCATAACTTATCGACAATGATTACTGATTAAGTAGCAATGCTTAGGGCTAAAGATAAAACAAAAGTTACAATCATGATTATCGTTAGTTGGAATAATGTTTTATCGGTCCCTCGTCGAGTCATGTTAATTTCCCCAGTACCGCCAAGACCCGCACCCAAAGAAGCGCCTCTTGTTTGAACGAGGATCAAAATCGTCATTAGAATCATCGAAGCAATAGTAATGTAATTTAGTATGCTCATATTCCTTCCAATATAGTTGTTACTAGATAGTTTATCAGTCCAATGACCATGCCGGCAAGTATTGCCGCCCCGAAATTAGTTACATGAAGCGGGGTATAAAGTTTGCTTGCCAAAAAAACCATTAAACCATTGATAATAATCATGAATAGACCCAGTGTTAATAGGACTGCTGGTAATGCCAGAATTACAATAATCGGTTTTATTACAATATTAATAATCGCCAATACAAGTCCGGCTATTAGAATTACATAAATATCATTGTTGTAACTTACCCGGTTACCAAGGATTGCAGCTGCAATCCAGATACCCAACCCACATACTAGCCAACGGATGAGGAATCGGATCAGAGGTTTTTCTTGAAACTTATGCATAAGCAGTATTGTATGCTAGCTACGTATTAGCTACAAGTATCCTTATTTTAGCCATGATTTAATGATTTTAGCCTTCTGTGTACCGATAGTTTTAGCAATATCAGTCTCATTAATATCTGATAAAGCTTTTAGACTACCGAAACTTTTAATAAGTTTCTTCCTGGTAGCCGGCCCAATTCCGGGTATTAATTCAATTGAACTTGCTGTCTGTCGCTTTATTTTTAAAGTTGAGTGATAGCTAATTGCAAAACGATGTGATTCATCGCGGATTCGTTGCAGTAATTTTATAAGATTAGTTTGAGGCGGTAGATTGACGACAACAAACTTACCGGTCGTTTTAGCATAGCCACCAAGGCTTTTTAACTCTTTGGCATTAAGTTTAACTTTGGACAAGGTGTTATGAATTACAATCTGTTCTTCCCGTTTTGCTAAACCAATAAATGGGATTTCCGAACAATGCTGTCTGTCGCGAGCACGTAGTGCGGCATCTAATTGCCCTTTACCGCCATCTATTAAGACCAAGTCAGGGCTTCCCCAAGCTTGCAAATTTTTTTTACTTAATCGACGATTAATAATTTCATTCATATTTGAGAAATCGTCATTACGTTCGATTGTTGTTTTAAATTTACGATATTGAGATTTATTGCTAACACCATTAACGAAGACAACCATACTAGCAACAACATCTGTACCTTGCATATGACTAATGTCGTAACCCTCAATTCGTCGTGGAGGCTGACTTAAACTCAGCAGTTTAACTATCTCTGCCAGGGCATGATCTTTACTGATATCTTGAAATTCTTTATCACTGAAAATAACTTGTTTTTTTAAATTCTGGATGGCGAAAAGTCGATTTCTGATAATAGCGGCTTGTTCGAAGTATTTATTTTTAGCCGCTAAGTTCATTTCGTGTTCTAGTTGTTTTATAACCTTATGTTGATCGCCACTGATATATGCAATTAACTGTCGAAGGTTTTTACGATAATCGTTTAGCGAAGTACGTCCAGTTTCCAACCCTGGATCAAGTCCCAAATAATATTGGAGAATTGGTCGATTTCGACTAGTTGATTTAGTCATAGCAAATGGGAAAATTCGCCGTAGCCGGCGCAAAGCCTCTTTAATACTATAAGCACTCAGATAGGGACCAAAATAACGAGCCTTATCATCAAGCGGACGACGAGTTAAACTCACGGTTGGGTAATCGCTGTCATAATCAATTCTGATGTAGACCATTGACTTATCATCACGCAACAATATGTTATATCTAGGCATATATCGACGAATCATCTCGGCTTCAAGGAATAAAGCTTCAATTTCACTATCAACAACCATCCAATCCGTATCGGCAATATCGACTATTAATAAACTAGTTTTAAGATCGCGCGATATTGAGGATTGAAAATATTGTCGGACTCGATTTTTTAAATTAGCGGCTTTACCGACATAAATTATTTCGCCCTTTTTATCTTTATGAAAATACACGCCTGGTTGGGTTGGCAATGTCTTCAATTTAGCGGCTAAGCTTTTGTTCATAACAACTAAACAAACGCGAGATAACCAGCAAACTGTTAACTAAGTTTCGCTACTAGTTGGGGTTGATTGATTATCTTCAGTGGTTGACTCAGTAGTTCCGGCCTCGGTTGTTTCCTCTGATACCTCAGTTTCTTCTTCAGTTGGAGCTTCGGCTTCGGCGGCACCACCAGCGGCATCATTGGCTGCAGCTAAAGCACTTGGTTCGTATACTGTTGCAATAACATGGTTTGGATCGGTTAAAATACTAACTCCAGATGGCGGAATAATATCGGCAACCGTTACTTTGTCGCCAATTTCAATAAGGGTTGAGGCGTCTACTGCCAGCTCATTTGGTAAGTCTTTCGGAAAAGCTTCAACAGTAACATTATCAAGTTGACTAATAACTACTAGGCTGGTTTTTTCGGCTGGAATATCCTCAGATAATCGAATTGGTATTTCAGCTGTTACCTTTTCGTCGGATTTAACTGCCCCAAAAACTATATGGTTTAAACGATGTTTACGCGGTTCAAATTCAGCAGTTTTAATCAATACTGTAAATATCTGATTGCCAACTTTTACTTGTAGCGGTTGGTGTTTGCCGACCTGCATAAAAGCTCGATGAAGTTCCAGATATTCTCCGCTGACATGAATTGACGGTTTGCCATGATCATGAATAACAGCCGGTACTAAACCGTCCCGCCTTAATTGTTTAACTGCTTTGCCGGTAATGGTCCTTTTCTCAAGGGTCAGACTGATATCTTCATCTGCCATAAGATCACTATCTCCTTTTTCTCTTCATCTATTATATCAGATAAGATGATAAAAACCAGTAGACGGGATTTAATAAAACCGTTAAGGTAGAGATTATGTTTAATATTAACGAACTGATTACAAATGGTGGTGTATTACTTGTTGGTTTAGTTATTTTTGCAGAATCCGGGATGTTTGTAGGATTCTTTTTCCCTGGTGATACTTTGTTGCTCAGTGGCGGCGTACTTGCCGCTCAAGGAAAAATATCTCTAGTCTTTCTGTTAATCACAGTAATTATTGCTGCAATTGCCGGAGACAATACTGGTTATCAAATTGGACATTCTTTAGGTAGACGGTTATTTATTAAAGGAGATGGCATTTTTTTCCGCAAACGTTATGTTGAAGAATCTGAAAAATTTTATGAGCGTTATGGTTCAAAAACAATGATGCTCGCCCATTTTATTCCAATTGTTCGAACTTTTGCACCAGTCGTAGCGGGTGCCGGCAAAATGCATCGTATCCGATTCATCATTTTTGATGCTATCGGCGACACAGCTTGGGCGATCATTGTAACGTTATTAGGTTATTGGTTTGGTCAACGCATACCGAATATTGATCACTACATATTACCGACGGTTGGAGTAGTCGTAATATTAAGTTTCGGCCCAGTGATCTATCATATAGTTAAAGCGCTGCATGAATTAAAAACTAAGCGATCTAGCTCCGATAAATAAAATTGATTTTTATTATAAAACTAGTTTTTTTAAATATTGTCCGGTATATGATATTTTACTTTTAGCAACATGTTCTGGAGTGCCTTCTGCAATAATCTGACCACCTCCTTCGCCGCCCTCCAATCCCATATCAATTAGCCAATCAGCATTTTTTATTATGTCAAGATTATGCTCAATAATAATTACGCTGTTACCAGTTTCTACTAAGGCGTGGAGAGTTTGAAGTAATTTTTTAATATCGGCAATGTGTAATCCGGTAGTTGGTTCATCAAGAATATAAAGTGTTCGCCCTGTTGGACGACGGCTTAATTCACTAGCCAGTTTTATACGTTGGGCTTCGCCACCACTTAATTGAGTAGCTGGTTGGCCAAGTGCAATATAGCCAAGACCAACATCAACTAAAGTTTGTAGTTTACGGGTTATCGAAGGTATATTCTCAAAGAATACCAAAGCATTCTCGCAAGACATTTCTAAGATGTCACTGATATTTTTACCTTTATAATGAACTTCTAGCGCCTCGTGGTTATAGCGTTTACCGTGACAAACTTCACAAGTTATATACACATTTGGTAAAAAGTGCATTTCAATTTGGATAATGCCATCTCCGGCGCAATTTTCGCAACGTCCGCCTTTAACATTAAAACTAAACCTACCAGGAGCGTAACCTCTTAATCGTGATTCCGGGACGCTAGCGAATAGTTCCCTGATTGGTGTGAATAATCCTGTATAGGTTGCGGGATTAGAGCGTGGCGTACGGCCGATAGGTGATTGATCAATTATGATGGCTTTATCTAATTCTTTTATGCCCTCGATGTCATCATGACGGCCAGAAACGGTATTGGCGCGATGTAATCGAGCTAATAATTCCTTCGCTAAGATATTATTGACTAAACTTGACTTACCGGATCCTGATACGCCACTGACAACAACCATCTTGCCAAGCGGTATGGTAACATCAATATTTTTCAGGTTATTTTCTCTTGCACCACGAATAATTAACGCTTTACCATTACCTGGTCGACGTTTTTTTGGTATTGCAATAGTAAGATTGTGGGATAAATACTGGCCAGTTATGCTGTCGTTATTTTTCATTACTTCTGCTGGTGTTCCACTGGCAACAATTTCCCCACCGTGTTGACCAGCCGCTGGACCAATATCCAATAAATAATCTGCGCTTCGGATAGTTTCCTCGTCGTGTTCAACCACAATTATGGTGTTGCCCAAATCTCTTAGATGCTTTAGTGTTGCGATTAGACGAGCATTATCGCGCTGATGAAGTCCAATGCTTGGTTCGTCAAGGACATATAAAACACCCATCAAACCCGAGCCAATTTGAGTTGCTAGTCTAATTCGTTGGGCTTCGCCACCTGATAGTGAATTTGCTCCACGAAGTAACGTCAAATAATGAAGACCGACGTCTTTTAAAAATTGCAGACGTGCCCGTATTTCTTTTAATACTTGAGTGGCAATTCGGGTTTGTATATCATCTAATATTAATTGGTTAAAAAAGTTAATTGTCTCATCAACCGATAATTTGCATATATCCATAATTGATTGGTCGGCAACTGTTATTGCCAGAACTTCTGGTTTAAGGCGCATTCCTTTACAGGCATAACATAGTTTTTCGTGCATAAACCGTTCAATATCACGACGTATAAAATCACTATCTGTTTCATGGTGTCGTCGTTCAAGATTCGGTATTACCCCTTCATAAGTTGTTTCAAAACTTCGTCCTCCGCCTAAACTTATCCGATAAGTATCTTGGCCAGTACCGTACATTAACCGATTAACGTTTTCTGGTGACAGCTCGGCTGTCGGTACGTGCAGACTAAAACCATATTTATCAGCTACTGCTTGCATTTTCTTCATATACCAAGCCTCAACATTAAAACGATTAAACGGTCGGATAGCACCTTCAGCTATAGTTAATCTACCATTAGGCATAACTAATTCCGGGTCAACTTCAAGTCGTGAGCCAAGTCCAGTACATACTGGACATGCACCATGGGGAGCGTTAAAACTAAATGTTCTCGGTTCTAGTTCTGGTATTGAAACTTCGGGGTGATCGACGCAAGCATACATTAATGAGTAATTAAACAACTGGTTACTATCATCATTTAAAATAGTCAGTCGCTTATCGGCTATTTCAAGTGATTGTTCAATGGATTGGACTAATCGATTTCGACTTTCCTGATTGTTAATAACCCGATCAACAACAATTTCAATTGTATGACGGACATTTCTGTCAAGCTCCGGGAATTCATCAAGCGCATAAATTATTCCGTCAATTCGAGCCCGCGCGAAACCAACCCTAAGATATTGCTCAGGAATATGCTCAAATACCCCTTTTTTATCAATTACTACTGGTGCTAAAACTAATAATCTAGCATCTTGAGGTAGTGCTGTTACTTGTTCAATAATATTCTCGGTCGTTTGGCGAGTAACAGGTTTATTGCAAACTGGACAGTGTGGCGTGCCAATTCTGGCAAATAGCAAACGCAAGTAATCATAGATTTCTGTCACAGTAGCAACTGTACTTCTGGGGTTACGACTGCTTGATTTTTGATCAATACTAATAGCTGGGCTCAAACCATCTATTTGATCAACGTCAGGTTTTTCCATTAAACCCAAAAATTGTCTAGCATAAGCACTGAGTGATTCGACGTAACGTCTTTGGCCTTCTGCGTAAATTGTGTCAAAGGCCAGACTGGACTTACCGGAACCGGACAAACCAGTTATTACCACAAATTTATTGCGGGGAATCGAGACATCAATATTCTTTAAATTGTGCTCGCGGGCACCTTTAACAACGATAAACTCAGCCATAAGTCGGCCTATTATAACTCAAACAACTAAAAATTAACAGAGTCTAAGGTCTAAGTTTATTTAAAATTAAGGTTTTTAAAATTATTCAGATCGATAATTTAACAGATAACATAAGCATTTTAAAATACATATTTGTATTTAATGCATAGTTATGTATAATTGCCTCAAAGGCGGGCTATAAATGTTTCAAAATTTTATCATTCTAGGGTTAATTCCTGGCACCCACGTTCAAATAAACTTTACTGTTTGGTTAATACTGGCTAGTATGTTGGGCCTATTAATGATGTTGTTGCCGTTAATCCAACCCTTCACTACCCGGTTTATTGTTCGTCATCATATAAACTTAATTGCGCTGGCATTACTGTTTAGTGATCGTTATTCGGTATAAGTTGATGTGCCCAGGCTTCTAGTTCCATTAATATTTTTTGGTCTTTAGTATTTAATTTATTCGTTTCGACTAGAGACTGCATACGTATAACAAATAATGCATAACGGCTTTTATCGCCACCTTGTAATAAGCGTCGTTGGCAATAATTGTGCCAACGTTTTTTTTCGTTCAATGTTAAAATTTCTGGGTAGTTACGAGCTTTGTATAATGGTAAAAGTCTTCGTAAACGTTGATCAGTATATTGAAATTTAGCAATTGAAAGTTCAGCCGGTGGCGTTCTTCTGGTTTCGATTAAGGCTGCTCTGTCGGCTTCATCTAAAAATTTATCATATAGTTGTGCATCAACATTTGAAGCAATACTTCGGTAATGCTTACGTTTTGCTTTATCAAATAATTCCATTGCCCGATGAATGGTAGGTAGCCAGGTTGTGAGATTTTTTTTAAGTTGTATTAAATGCTCATTAAGTTGTTCAGGTTCAAGTTTTAACCTAACCCGGCTTACATCATCAAGTACATTTAATGGTGCTACCGCTGGGCAACGATTATATTTAATGATTTTTAAAGGATTAATACTTTGGGTGTCTTGCCATAGCTCCGCTAATTCTTCGGCATTTAAATTTATAAACTCTAGCGGATCATAACGAAGATCAAACAACACAGCTTCCTGGGTGCTGATTGATTCAAATAAGTAGCTATAGATTGAGGTTTTTTCAAATTCATTTTGGTACGAACCCACGTATACAAATGGCTCATCACTAGTAACCAGCTCGGCAATATCTCGTTTATTTCGAATATTGAATAAATAATTAAATAATTTTGGTTGAGTTTTTTGAACAAGACGAGCTAAATCGATACAGGCTGTTACATCGCTTAAGGCATCGTGGGCTTTAATATGATCTAGTTGATTAGCAACAGCTAATTCTTTTAGGGTATTAACAGAATTGCCCCTAATATCTTTCGGCCATTTTATACCATCAGGACGTAATGCTCGCATCATCCTTACCACATTTAACAAATCCCAGCGCCCTCTTTGGTCTTGCCATTGCCATTCATATGGATCATAAAAGTTACGGTAATTCATATAACGCATAAACTCATCATCAAACGATATATTGTTATAACCAATAAAAACTGTCCCAGGAGTAGCAATTTGATCGTGGAAAATAGCTAGAAAAGCTGATTCAGTAAGCCCTTCCTTGATAGTTTGTTGCGGTGTAATACCGGTAACTAAAATAGCCTGTGGATCCGGTAAAATATCTTCTGTAAATTTAATAAGAAAATTAAATGGGTCCCCGATATTTTTAAGGTTTTCATCTGTTCGCTGGCCAGCAAATTGCATCACCCGATCCTCTTTGGGGTTTAAGCCGCTTGTTTCCAGATCGTAAAAGAAAAAGCTTAGTTTCACAAAATTCCTTAACTAAACAGTTAGTACCTAATAATAATGTCACCTATAAATATAGGTTGGCCAGATTTAATCCCTTGACGAGTTAATTCATGTAAAATACCCATTTTATTCATAATATCTCTTAATCGATTAAGACTTGCTGGATTATCCGAATCAGTCCGAGCCGCAAATCGTTCAATTTTATTACCGTTTATTCTAAAACCATCGTCTTGCCGTTCAACTGACCAATTATTTGTATCAGCCGACAACCGCCAGACAGGTAGTTCGTTCTGTATTTTATCTTCATTGGCTGCCCGGCTAATTTTTTCGCGGTTTTCAACTTCATTTACTTGGTGAAGTAAGGGTTCCAGTCCTTGTTTGGCTTGAGCTGATATAGCAATGATTGGAGTTCTTGGCGGGCAAACCGTTTTAATAATTTCAACTAATTTATTAATCGCCGGCTTATTCATATTTTCAGTTTTATTAAGAGCAATAATTTGGGGGCGTGAAGTTAGATCGGTCTTATAC
>Ga0187851_10000649_pt1 | contig 35125 bp, 31 predicted proteins | sample June2016WEW_6_10_FD_132997 | JGI IMG/M metagenome (GOLD analysis project Ga0187851, IMG submission 132997) | Peatland microbial communities from SPRUCE experiment site at the Marcell Experimental Forest, Minnesota, USA - June2016WEW_6_10 | ecosystem: Environmental > Terrestrial > Soil >...
GATGCCGCCCTGGACGTGACCGCCGGCACCCACCGTGAGCTTGTTCTCCGGCAGGTCGACGTCGCCCTCGATCCGGCCATCCACGACCAGGTCCTCGCGTCCCGAAATCTTTCCGGTGAGAATGAGGCTCTTGCCGATCAGAGCGCCGCCTCGTGTCACGGCTTCGTCCGGTCTCCGGCTCGGGTAAGCCGAGGTCGGGATCGCCTCTCGCGCCGAGTTGGGCACAGCCGTCTGGGCCGGTTCCAGACGAACCGGAAGATCATCTTTTTTTGGTTTATTCCACATGGTGCGTTGTTATTCCCCTGTGATTGCTGGCTTGAACTTGCGTCCTATGCGCGCAGGCGGCCGGAGCTGCCCCGACCACTTCGTTTCATTCTCCGCCCAAACGGGCACCCATTGCCAGCTTTGAATTCGATACTTCCCGGCAAGGGGCATAATGAAGTCGTGGCCCGAGTCAAAGACCTCGAATCCCAACTGCAGCGCCTGGAACAGCAAATCGGCGTCTACCAGCGCATCAGCCGCCTGATGGTGCGCGCCCTCAGCCTTTCGGAAACGCTGCAGGCCGTGGTGCGCCTGATCAAAGATTTTACAGACTGCGATTCCTGCCTGCTCTACCTGATCGAGGAGGATCAACTGGTCCTGTGCGCCTCCTCCAACCCCCACCCGCTGGAAATCGGCAAGGTGCGGCTGAAGATTGACGAGGGCCTGACCGGCTGGGTGGCCCGCGAGCGCAAGATGCTCGCGATCTCGCTGGAGGCCTACAAGGACCCCCGCTTCAAGACCTTCACGAATCTCCCCGAAGACTCCTACGAAGCCTTCCTCTCGGTGCCCGTGATCGCCCGCAACCGGGTCATCGGCGTGATCAACGTGCAGCACCGCATGCCGCGCCGCCATCCCGGCGCCGAGATGGAACTCCTGACTACCGTGGGTGAGCAGATCGGGTGCCTGCTGGCGCTGGCGCGCCTTGCGCCGGCGACCTTGGAACAGGCCAGCCACGTGGAACTCGTCCGCCAGGACGGCCGCGTCGGGACGAGGGTCGAGAGCCAAGCCGCAGTGGAGGAATCGGAATTATGATTCGTCCGCGCCGCCGCGATCTGCTCCTGCTGGCGGCTGTGCCGCTGGGGGCCATTTCCGCCCGCGCCGCGCAGCGTCCCGAAGCGAGCCCGCCCACGCTCCCGCCCGCTCTGAAGAACGAAAAAGAGGCCGCCGAAGCGATCGTCGAGATTCCAGCCGGCGCGATCCCCGCCGTCAATTCCGGTCCGTTCGAAGCAATGCGCTGGCAGATGCGTTACTACTTCGACCAACTGGGCAAGCGCTGTCACCTTCAGGATTTCGCGCTCCCCACGCCGCAGTTCGGTCTGGCGAGCCTGCTGATCGAGGAGTCGGACTCGGACAACCTCAAGCCCTGGCTGCTGGTGACGCGCGACAACGGCAAGACCTGGAAGCTGGAGAAGACGGAAAAGAACCCGCTGGGGGTTTTTGTCCTGGGCGAGACCACGGCCTGGGTGGTGACCGCCGGACACCTCCTCGTCAGCGCCGATGCCGGCGTGAAATGGGACAAGCGCCCGCTGCCCGACTCCGATTCCACGCAGGTCTGGTTCTCGTCGCCGCAAACGGGATGGGCCTTCGGCGGAGGGAAGGTGTTTTACCGCACTGACGATGCCGGGCGCTCCTGGAAAACGGTTCCGGAGAGCGAGAAGCTGGAGCTGAAATCGGCGGAGACTTACCTGCGCTCGATGGCCTTGATGCCGTCCGGCGTGGGCATGCTGGCCGGCGATTCGACAGCCGCGCCCCAGTCGGCCAGCCTGCCGGACTGGATGACGCCCGACCGCGCCGTGCGCCGGAAAAGCGTGCCCGGCTCGACGATCGTGTACGAGACGCACGACCACGGCCAGACCTGGACCGGACACGTCAGTTCGGCCTTCGGCGCCATCCGGCGCGTGCGGATGGCGCCCGGACGCGCGGCCGCCGTCTTCCAGTATCGTGACTCGTTCCTGTGGCCCGCGGAAGTGTACGACATCGATCCGCGCACCGGGAAAAGCTGGTCCATCTTCCGGCGCAAGGAACTGGTGGTGCACGACGTGGCTCTGCTCGACGACGGCAGCGTGGTCGTGGCCGCGATCCAGCCCGCGGGACGCCTGCGTATGTCTTCGCCCGTCCCGGGCAAGCTGCGGATTCTGTGGTCGCCCGATCATTCCGCGTGGTTCGAGATGAAAGTGGACTACCGCGCCATGGGCAACGAGGCGACGCTGGCGCACTGCTCGGACGGCAGCTTGTGGGTCGCCACCGACGAGGGCGCCATCCTGCAACTGGCGCACTGAGTGCGGTGCTTCCGGATCCGATCCTGGCCAGCCTTGACACGGGCTCGCAGGACGCCCCTTGAACAGGGTGGTGCAGAGCCTTGACCGCGGTTCCAGCGCGCCAACAAGGATTATACGGCAGGATGACGCCGGACCCTTTATTTCGTTTATTAGTTATTTATTTTCAATGCTTTCAGCTAGTTTTTGCCGATCCACCAGAGTCTCAACCGACGCCCACGCGAAGGCGCGCGGGCGCGAATCTAACCATGACTGAACTGTAGAGAAACTCCGCAAAAGGGGATCGGGTATGCTAATCTTAAAATGAAGGTTCCCAGTCTTAGTCAAGATTGATTTTCCACGGGAACCGGCTGGGGAAGGATTCCGTAAATGTCCAAAATCATAGACGTCACCGAGCTCATCCTGCGGGACGCCCATCAGAGCCTGATGGCGACCCGGATGGCCATGGAGGACATGGTTCCGGCGTGCGAGGATATCGACAAAGCCGGCTACTGGTCAGTGGAGTGCTGGGGTGGCGCGACTTTCGATTCCTGCATCCGCTTCCTGAACGAGGACCCCTGGGAACGCCTCCGGACGTTCCGCAAACTCCTGCCAACCTCCCGCCTGCAGATGCTACTCCGCGGGCAGAACCTGCTGGGCTACCGGCACTATGAGGACACCGTCGTCGACCGGTTTGTGGAACAGGCGGCGGACAACGGCATGGACGTCTTTCGCATATTCGACGCGCTCAACGACCCCCGCAACGTGCGCCGCTCGATCCAGGCCGTGCTGCGCGCCGGCAAACACGCCCAGGGCACCATCTGCTATACCGTCAGCCCGCTGCACACCGTCACCGGCTTCGTCGAACTGGCCGAACAGCTAGTCGAGTTCGGCTGCCAGTCGATCTGCATCAAGGATATGGCGGCGCTGCTGAAACCCCAGGCGGCCTACGACATCGTTAAGGCCATCAAGACCGCCTGCGGCGAGGAAACCCGCGTGCACGTCCACGTTCATGCCACCACCGGCGTGACCATGGTGAGCCTTATGAAAGCGATTGAAGCGGGCGCCGATTGCGTCGACACGGCCATCAGTTCGCTCAGTCTCGGCCCCGGCCACAACCCCACCGAAAGCTTCGTCGAGATGCTGGAAGGCACGGGCTTTGAAACGCGCCTCGACAAGAGCCGCCTGCTGAAAATCAAAGACCATTTCGCCAAAATCCGCCCGCGCTACGCCCAGTTTCTCTCCAACATCACTGGCGTCGAGACTGAGATCTTCGACAGCCAGATTCCGGGCGGCATGATCTCCAACATGGAGAGCCAGTTGAAGCAGCAGGGCGCCGCCGGCAAGCTCAAGGAAGTGCTGCTCGAGGTACCGCGAGTGCGCCAGGACGCGGGCTACCCGCCGCTGGTGACGCCCTCCAGCCAGATCGTCGGCACGCAGGCCGTGTTCAACGTGATGATGGGCCGGTACAAAGTGCTGACCGGCGAATTCGCCGACCTGATGCTGGGCTACTACGGCACGTGCCTCGGCACGCGTAACCAGGAGATCGTCGAACTGGCCGCCCGGCAGGCCAAGAAGGACATCATTCATGGACGCCCGGCCGACCTGCTGAAACCGGAGTGGGAGGACCTGCGCGGGCAGGCGCTGGCGCTGAAGGGCTGCGACGGAAGCGATGAAGATGTTCTGACGTATGCGATGTTCCCGGCAGTAGCTCCGAAGTTTTTCTCCACCCGCAAGGATGGGCCGAAGAACCTCGGCCAGGATCCCGCGGCGGCCGCTGCGCCGTCCGCGCCAGGCGCCGGTAAGAAAGCCGCCAGCGGCCCCGGCCCGCTGCTCGCGCCGGTCACATACGAAATCAAAGTCAAAGGCAAGGCCCACAAAGTGACGGTGGCGCCGGCCTAGGGCTGCGCACCCGCGACGCAGCACGGCGTTTGCACCTTCAAATCATGGACCGGCCGCGCGGACGCTGCGCCAGCCGGTTGGGAAGAACCAACAGAGGAAAAGGCCTGAACCACGATGTCCCTCACGATGGAGCAAAGAATCGAAGCAATTCGCAAAAAGCGCGCCGAACTGCTGCTGGGCGGCGGCGCCGACAAACTGGAGAAGCACCGCGCGGCTGGTAAACTGACGGCGCGCGAACGGGTCGACGCCCTGGTCGATCCCGGCAGCTTCATGGAAACGGGGCTTTTTGCCGAGCACCGCGCCACGATGTTCGGCATGGCCGGCAAGGAGACGGCGGCCGACGGCGTCGTCACGGGCGCGGCATCCATGCAGGGCCGGCTGATTCACCTCGCCAGCCAGGACTTCACCGTCCTGGGCGGCTCGGCCGGCGAGCTGCACTCGACCAAAGTGGCCGAGATCATGCAGCAATCGTTGATGACCGGCAGCCCCTTCGTGTTCATCAACGACTCCGGCGGCGCGCGCGTGCAGGAGGGCATCGATGCGCTCTCCGGCTACGGCAAGGTTTTCTATGCCAACGTGATGCTCTCGGGCGCGGTGCCCCAGATCTCGCTCATCTGCGGACCCTGCGCGGGCGGCGCGGCCTACAGCCCGGCGCTCACCGACTTCATCATCCAGACCCGCCGGGCGCAACTGTTCATCACCGGCCCGCAGGTCATCAAACAGGTCACCGGCGAGACCGTGACGGCGGACCAGTTGGGCGGACCCGACGCCCACATGACGCGCTCGGGCGTGATCCACTTCATCGCCGAGGACGATGCGCACGCCGCGCTGATCTGCAAAAAGCTGCTCAGCTTCCTGCCCTCCAATAACCTCCAGGATCCGCCCTTCGTGCCGGGCGACTACACCTGCGATCCCAACCCCGCCCTCACCGACATCGTCCCCGTCGACGGCAAAGTGCCGTACGATGTCCGCAACGTCGTCCTCAACGTCGTCGACGCGGCCGATTTTCTCGAAGTCCAGGCCGGCTTCGCGGCCAATCTGACGATCGGCTTCGCGCGCATCTGCGGCCACTCGGTGGGCATCATCGCCAACAACCCGAAGTTCAAGGCGGGCGTGCTGGACATCGATTCCTCGGACAAAGGCGCGCGCTTCATCCGCTTCTGCAACGCCTTCAACATCCCGCTCGTGACCTTCGTGGATGTGCCCGGCTTCCTGCCCGGCGTGGAGCAGGAGTACGGCGGCATTATCCGCCACGGCGCCAAAATGCTGTTCGCATACTCTGCCGCCACCGTGCCCAAAGTGACCGTGATCCTGCGTAAAGCCTACGGCGGAGCCTACATCGCGATGTGCTGCAAGGACCTCGGCGCGGACCGCAGCTATGCCTGGCCCACCGCCGAAATCGCGGTCATGGGCGCCGAGGGCGCGGCCGAAATCGTGTTCCGCAAGGAGATCTCCGAGGCCGAAGATAAGGCCGCCAAGCGCAAGGAGATGATCGAAAAGTATCGCGAGGCGTTCGCCAATCCGATGGTCGCCGCGGGGCGCCGGCTGGTGGACGACATTATCGAGCCCGCGCTGACGCGCAGCTTCGTCGCCCAGTCGCTCGAGTATCTCAAGGCCAAGCGGGAACTGCGGCCGGCGAAAAAGCACGGTCTGATTCCACTGTAAGGAGAGCGCTGTCATGGGAACCTCTATCGAGAAACCGGCTTCCACTCTGGACTCCAGCGGCGCCGCCGCCGTGGCAGGCCTGATGAAAGTTCTGGAAGCGCTGACCATGCAACTGGCCACGCTCAACCAGCGGCTCGACCGGCTGCAGACCACCGGACTGCCGGTCGCCGGCATGCCGGCCGCTGAAGTCGCGGCCCTGGCGCCAGCGCCGGCCCCGGCCGCGCAGGAGGAGTTCAACGAGGATCTGCTGCTCGCCATTTCCGCCGCCGTGGCCGCCTACCTGGGCAAGCGGCCGCGCATTCGGGCCATCCGCCTGGTGAGCGCCGGCGACTGGGCGCAGCAGGGCCGCGTTTTCGTCCAGGCATCTCACACCCTCAATCTGGCGCACGAGTTTTAGGAGCCATCCGTGAAACTGAAGATCACTCTCGACAACAAAGTCTACGAAGTGGACGTCGAAGCGTCCGAGCCCGAGCCGGAGCCGCTGCCGCCCGCCGGCTACATCATGCAGCCCACCGTCGCCCATGTGCCCGCGGCAACTCCCGCTGCGTCGTCCCCCGCCGCCGGGGATGCCAATGTCAATGAGGACAAAGTGTGCCGCAGCCCGATCAACGGCATCGTCGTCAAAATCGCCGCGCAGGCCGGGCAGCAGATCCAGCCCGGCGACACGCTGATAGTGCTGGAGGCGATGAAGATGGAAACCAACATCACCGCCCCCGTCGCCGGCAAGATCTCGAAGGTCAACGTCAAGGCCGGCGACCCCGTGCAAAGCGGGCTGGTGCTGGTCGAGTTTGAGTAGTGCCAAGCTGGTGAACAGGAGCAGGAAATGGTCCAGGATTTGATTGCCGCCGGATTTGAATTCGTCGATCACGTCGCCATTGCGGTAAAACAAGGCGAGCTCGACGCGCAGGTGCAGAAGTACCTCTCGCTCGGCTTCACCGAACTGCACCGCGAGGAGGTTCTGGGGAAGCACCAGGTGCGCGAAGTGCTGCTGCGCATCGGCAATGGCCCGAATCTGATCCAACTGCTCGAGCCGCTCTCCCCCGAGTCGCCGGTGGCCAAGCAGATCGAGAAACAAGGCGGCCGCGGCGGTTTCGCGCACCTGGCTTTTCGCGTGAAGGACATCCACCAGGCCTATGCCCATATGAAGGCGAATGGCTTCAACCTGACCCAGGAGCCGGGATCGGGCTCGCGCGGCACCCAGATCTTCTTCGTCCATCCCAAGGACTTCAGCTACCTGATCGAAGTCGTCCAGGAGGGCCCGAGCCATGTCTGAGGCGCAGGCCGATGGACTGAACCTGGCCGCGGAGTTTCCGCCCGTCGCCACGGCGCAGTGGGAAGCCGCGATCCACGCCGACCTGAAAGGCGCCGACTATGAAAAGCGCCTGGTGTGGCGCACCGAGGAAGGGCTGAACGTCAAGCCGTATTACCGCCAGGAGGACCTGGCGGGCCTCGAAGCCCAGACCGACATCGCCCCCGGGCAGTTCCCCTTCACGCGCGGCGCCCGCGCCGATTGGGAGATCGCTCAGAACCCCGCAATCCCGGCCGATGCGGTGCGCGGCGACCGCCTGCACGAACAGGGCGCGACCTCTGTCCAGGAACTGGCCTACGCGCTCGCCGAGGGCGTGGAACGGCTCGCCGCCCAGGTCGAAAAAGGCGTGCCGGCCGACGCCGCGGCGCCCGCGATTCCATTCGTGTTCGGCGTCGGTTCCAACTACTTCTTCGAGATCGCCAAACTGAGGGCGGCGCGCCTCCTGTGGGCCCAGGCCGTCGCGGCCTTCGGCCCGGCGGGCGAGGCCTGCCGGATGAGAATCCACGCCGTCACCGCGCTTTCGAATAAGAGCATCTGCGACCCCTGGACCAACCTGCTACGCTCGACCACCGAGGCGCTCTCGGCCGCTCTCGGCGGTTGCGATGCGCTGACCGTGCAGAGCTTCCACTATCCCGAGCGGCTGGCCAATAACATCCAGCTCATCCTCAAGGAAGAGGCGCATCTCGACAAGGTCGCCGACCCCGCCGGCGGCAGCTATTACGTCGAGGCGCTGACCGCCGCGCTGGCGCGCGCAGCCTGGACAATATTCCAGCGGGTCGACGCCGCGGGCGGCTATACGAAGGCCCGCGCCAGCGGCGCCATCGACGCCGCCGTCGAACAGTCCCGCGAGGCCCGGCAGAAGGCCGTCGCCGCGCGCCGCCGCACGCTGGTGGGCGTCAATAACTACCCCAATCTCACCGAGCGCATCGACGATTCGGGACCGGCCGATCCGGCCGGCCGTCTGGCCGAACCGTTCGAGAAGTTGCGGCTGCGGACCCAGCGTCACGCCGCCAAGACCGGCCGCACGCCGCGCGTGCTGCTGCTGACGCGCGGCGACTTGAACATGCGCATGGCGCGCGCCCAGTTCTGCCAGAACTTCATCGGCTGCGCGGGTTTTGAAATCGTCGAATCGGCCGACTTCGAGAAGGCAGCGGCGGACATCATCGTGCTCTGCTCGAGTGATCCTGAATACCTGGCTCTGGCCCAGGAGGTCTGCCCCAAAGTCCAGGCGCCGGTCATGGTCGCCGGCAATCCCAAAGACCAAATCGCCGCGCTCCAGCAGGCCGGCGTCGCGGGCTTCGTGCATGTCCAGTCCAACGCCGTGGAGACGCTCTCCGCGTGGCAGGACCGGCTCGGGATGGAGGCCTAGACGATCATGGCCACAACGACAAACAAGACCATCATGAAACCGGATTTCAGCAAAATCGCTTTCGCGCCCGTGCGCCCCGGCGGCGCGCCGGCCCCGGCCGTCGGAGACGTCTGGCCGACGATCGAAGGCATCGCGGTGAAACCCTATTACACCGCCGCCGACCTGGCCGCGATGGAGCATCTCAACTACGCCGCCGGCCTTCCGCCCTACCTGCGCGGCCCCTACTCCACCATGTACGTCATGCGGCCCTGGACCATCCGGCAATACGCCGGCTTTTCCACCGCCGAAGAGTCCAATGCCTTCTACCGTCGCAATCTCGCGGCCGGCCAGAAGGGCCTCTCCGTGGCCTTCGATCTGGCCACCCACCGCGGCTACGATTCCGACCACGAGCGCGTCACCGGCGACGTCGGCAAGGCCGGCGTGGCCATCGATTCGGTCGAGGATATGAAGATCCTCTTCGACCGCATTCCGCTCGACCAGATGTCCGTTTCCATGACCATGAACGGGGCCGTGCTCCCCGTGCTGGCGTTCTACATTGTTGCCGCCGAAGAGCAGGGCGTTCCCGCCGTGAAGCTGAATGGCACCATCCAGAACGACATCCTCAAGGAGTTCATGGTCCGCAACACCTACATCTATCCGCCCACTCCTTCGATGCACATTATCGGCGACATCTTCCGTTATTGCTCCGAGCGCATGCCGAAGTTCAACTGCATCTCGATCTCCGGCTACCACATGCAGGAAGCGGGCGCCACGGCGGACATCGAGCTCGCCTACACGCTGGCCGACGGTCTCGAATACCTGCGCACGGGCCTCAAGTCCGGGCTGAGCGTCGACGAGTTTGCGCCGCGCCTCTCCTTCTTCTGGGGCATCGGCATGAACCACTTCATGGAAGTCGCCAAGATGCGCGCGGCGCGGGTGCTGTGGTCGAAGATCGTGAAGTCCTTCGGGCCGAAGAACCCCAAGTCGATGGCCCTGCGCACGCATTCGCAGACCTCCGGCTGGAGCCTGACCGCCCAGGACGTCTACAACAACGTGGTGCGCACCGCGGTGGAAGCTCTGGCCGCGGCGATGGGCCACACCCAGTCGCTGCACACCAATGCGCTCGACGAGGCCATCGCGCTGCCGACGGATTTCTCGGCCCGCATCGCCCGCGACACGCAGATCTACCTGCAGGAAGAGACCGGCATTTGCAAAGTCGTCGATCCCTGGGCCGGCAGCTACTACGTCGAGTCGCTCACCGACGAGCTGATGCACAAGGCGTGGAGTTTGATCGAAGAGGTCGAACGGCTCGGCGGCATGACCAGGGCCATCGAGACCGGTCTCCCGAAGATGCGCATCGAAGAAGCCGCCGCGCGGCGCCAGGCCCGCATCGACTCCGGCAAGGAAGTCATCGTCGGCGTCAACAAGTACCTGTACCACGACGACGCGCCGCTCGCGGTTCGCGAAGTCGACAACTGCGCCGTGCGCGAGAGCCAGCTCCGACGGCTCAGTGAAACCAAGAGCAAACGCAACCAGGCCGACGTCGAGCAGGCCCTCGACGCGCTGCGCCGCTGCGCCGAAACGGGCGCGGGCAACCTGCTCGACCTCTCTGTCCAGGCGGCGCGCGTTCGAGCCACGCTCGGTGAAATCTCGTATGCTCTCGAACAGGTATTCGGGAGGTACCAGGCCGTGAACCGCACCATCTCGGGCATCTATTCGTCCGAGAGTCAGAACGATCCCGAGTTCCAGAAGGCGCTCAAACTGGCCGACCAGTTCGCCGCCGCCGAGGGCCGCCGCCCGCGCATTCTGGTCGGCAAAATGGGCCAGGACGGCCATGATCGCGGCGCCAAGGTCATCGCCACGGCCTTCGCCGACGAAGGCTTCGATGTCGACGTCGGCCCGCTGTTCCAGACGCCCAAGGAATTGGCCCGCATGGCCGTCGAGAGCGACGTCGATGTGCTCGGCGTTTCCACGCTCGCCGGCGGTCACAAGACGCTCGTGCCGGAGGTTATCGCGGAGCTGAAGAAGTTCGGCCGCGAGGACATCCTGGTGGTCATTGGCGGCGTGATTCCGCCACAGGATTACGACGAGCTCTACGCGGCGGGCGTGGCCGGCGTCTACGGCCCCGGCTCCGTCATTCCGCTGTGCGCGCAGAAAGTATTGGAAGCACTGCTCACGGGAAACCCTCGTGCAGCCAGACTCTAGCCGGATGTCGAAGGGTTCGGCGTCGCCCGCGCGCCGCCGCGGACGCCTGGCGCCCGAAGCCTACATCGAAGGAGTCCTCCAGGGCGACCGGGTGATTCTCGCGCGCGCAATCACCATCATTGAAAGCGATCTGGAAAGCGATGGCGAGCTGGCCGCGGAAATTCTCCAGGGCATTCTCGCCGAGGCCGGCGATTCGCTGCGCGTCGGCATCACCGGCGTGCCCGGCGCTGGGAAAAGCACTTTCATCGACGTGCTCGGCATGCACATCGTGCGCGACCGCGCCGAGAAGGTCGCCGTGCTCAGCGTCGACCCGTCCAGCCCCGTCTCCGGCGGCAGCATTCTCGGCGACAAAACGCGCATGGAGCGGCTCTCCGTCGAGGAACGCGCCTTCATCCGCCCGTCGCCCGCGCGCGGCCATCTCGGCGGCGTCGCCCGCCGCACCCGCGAAACCATCCTGCTGTGCGAGGCCGCCGGCTACCGCAACATCCTCGTCGAAACCGTCGGCGTCGGTCAATCCGAAACCGCCGTGCGCTCGATGACCGACTTCTTTCTGCTGCTCATGCTGGCCGGCGCCGGCGACGAATTGCAGGGCATCAAGCGCGGCATCCTCGAAATGCTCGACGCCATGGCGATCAACAAAGCCGATGGCGACAACCGGCTGGAAGCCGACCGCGCGCGCGTCCAATACGCCGGCGCGCTGCATCTTTTCCCGGCCAGTCCCGACGGCTGGACGCCGCGCGTTCTCACCTGCTCGGCCCTGGCCAATGAGGGCATCCGCGAAATCTGGGAGATGGTGCTGCAACACCACGAAAAGATGCGCGCCTCGGGCTGGTTCCTGCGCCGCCGCCGCCAGCAGGCGCTGGCCTGGATGCGCGAACTGGTCCTGGCGGGCTTAGAGGAGGAGTTCTTCCGCAACCCAGCCGTGCGCGACCGCATGCCCGCGCTCGAAGAGGCCGTGCGCACTGCGCAGGCCACGTCGTTCACCGCCGCCCGCGAGTTGCTGGCGCTGTTTCGCAATCGCCCCGGCCGCGCCCGAACGATGCCGCGCCCGGATGATGCCGCGCCCGCTCATTCAACGTCCCGCCCGCCTGGGCCGGACCGCGGTTTTCAGATTAAGGAGTAACGTTTTCATGTCCCTGCCCTATCCGATTCTTACCCCCGAAGAGGCCGCCGCCCTTATTCAAAACGGCGAAACCATCGGTTTCAGCGGCTTCACGCCGGCTGGCGCTCCCAAGGCCATTCCCCGCGCGCTCGCCGAACGCGCCAAAGAGGAACACGCGCTCGGCCGCGAGTTCAAGGTCGGCGTCCTCACCGGCGCATCCACCGGCCGGTCGCTCGATGCCGCCCTCGCCGACGCCGAGGCCATCAGCTTCCGCACCCCGTACCAGTCCGACGCGCTGCTGCGCTCGCAGATCAACGCCGGCAAGGTGCGCTTCGTCGACATGCATTTGTCGCTGCTGCCGCAGGCCGTGCGCTACGGCTTCCTCGGTAAAGTCCATTGGGCCGTCGTGGAAGCCTGCGATCTGACCAGCGGCGGAGGCGTCGTGCTCAGCACGGCCGTGGGCGCCGCGCCGACCTACCTGCGCGAGGCCGAGAAAGTGCTCATCGAGCTGAACTCGATCCACCCGTCTACGCTGCTCGGCATGCACGACATCTTCGAACCCAAGGATCCGCCCGCACGCCACGAGATTCCCATCTTCAGTTGCGCCGATCGCATCGGCTCGCCGATCGTGATCATCAATCCGTCCAAGATCGCCGGCGTCGTCCACACCGACGAGAGCGACGAGACCGGAGCCTTCTCCCAGCCCACGCCCGAAACCGAGAAAATCGGCCAGAACGTCGCCGAGTTTCTGGTCGCTGAAATGCGCGCCGGCCGCATTCCGCCCTCCTTCCTGCCCTTGCAGTCCGGCGTCGGCGACATCGCTAATTCGGTCCTCGCCGCGCTCGGCGTCCATCCCGAAATTCCGAACTTTGAGATGTACACCGAGGTTCTGCAGGACTCCGTCATCCCGCTGCTCGAAAGCGGCCGCTGTAGTTTCGCCTCCACCTGTTCGCTCACGCTGAGCCCGGACGTGATGTCGCGCGTGACCAGCGACGTCAATCGCTTCCGTAAGTGCATCGTCATGCGCCCGCAGGAGATCTCCAACAATCCCGAAGTCGTCCGCCGTCTGGGCGTCGTTTCGATGAACACCGCCATCGAAGTCGATCTCGAAGGCAACGTGAATTCGACGCACGTCATGGGACGGCAGATGATGAACGGCATCGGCGGCTCGGGCGACTTCACGCGCAGCGCCTATCTCTCGGTTTTCAGTTGCCCCTCCACGGCCAAGGGCGGCAAGATCTCGACCATCGTTCCGCTCGTCAGCCACATGGACCACAGCGAGCACTCGGTCCAGATCATCGTCACCGAACAGGGCATCGCCGACCTCCGCGGCAAGGACCCCCACGAGCGCGCCGAATCGATCGTCGAGAATTGCGCACACCCCTCGTTCAAGGATCAGCTCCGCCAATACCTGCAACTGGTGAAGCAGGGCCACGAGCCCTTCTCGCTCTCCCTCGGCCCCGCCATGCACCGCCAGTTTCTGCGTCACGGTGACATGCGCAACATCAACTGGGACGAGTGGCGCTAAGGCTCCTCCACCGGCGGCACCGACCGCAGCCCCACGCCCGCTTCGCGGAACATCGTCCGGATGTGCTCGAAATGCGGTGTGTATTGCTCGCTCCAGTATTCGCGCACCCGGTGCCCGTCGACCACCACTTCGCGGATGCCCGCCTGCACGATCGCCCGCGCGCAGTCCATGCACGGCAGCAGTTCGACGTATAGCGTGCAGCCTTCCATCTGCGTGCCGTGCCGCGCCGCGTTGTAAATCGCGTTGCGCTCGGCATGCTCCATCCACAGGTATTTCTCGGGTCGTTCGAGCCGTTCCGGCACGTCGTCGCGAATCCCGCGCACCAGGCTGTTGTATCCGGTCGCGCGAATCTCGTGCGCCGGCCCGACCACCACCGCCCCCAGCTTCGTGTGCGGGTCCTTGCTGCGCCGCGACACCGTGCGGCAAATTTCGAGAAAGTACTCGTCCCAGGAAGGCACGCCAGGCTGCATCTCCACAGAATACAACTACGTCAGCCGCCCAACCCGATGCGGCAGGCGTGCTCCGCCATCGCGCGCTGCTCCATCTCGCGGTACGCCCGGTTGCGCCGCGCCAGTTCGTCGAAATCCACCAGGTACGCGTCGAACTCCGGGCCGTCCACGCACGCGAATTTCACCTCTTCGCCCACCGTAATGCGGCACCCGCCGCACATGCCCGTCCCGTCGATCATGATCGGGTTCAGGCTGGCGTACAGCTTCATGCCCCACTCGCGCGTCGAGTTGGCCACGGCCTTCATCATCGGGATCGGCCCGATCACGTGGCCGATGTCGAAATCGCCCGGCTTGGCGATGCTCTGCAGCAGTTGCAGCACGTTGCCGTGGAAGCCATACGTGCCGTCGTCGGTGGCCCACTCCAGAACGTCCACCCCTTGCCGCAACTCCGCGTCGAGAATCCGCAGCGCGTCCGAGCGCGCGCCGCACAGCGCCGTCACGTGGTTGCCGTGCTCCCGGAAAGCCTTCGCCACCGGCAGCACTTCGGCGACGCCCACGCCGCCCGCCATGCACACCACGCGCTTTCCCTCGCACATCGACGCCGGCTCGCCCAACGGCCCCACGATGTCGGCCACGCTCTCGCCCGGCTCCAGGGCCACGGCCTCTTTCGTCGTGTTGCCGATGGCCTGAATCACCAGCGTCACCGACTGCCTTTCGGCGTTCGACGATACCAGCGTCAGCGGAATCCGTTCGCTCGTCGTGAGCGGCCGGAGAATAATGAACTGGCCCGCCTTCCAGCGCTTCTGAATGCGCGGCGCCTGCACTTCCAGTTGGAACACTTCGGGGCCGAGTTGCCGCTTGTCGAGAACGAGATTCACGCCTGCACCTCTTCCCGCGCCTGCTCCTCCGGAGCCTTGTCTTCCCTGAGCGCCTTGTCGATCGCCTCGGCCGCGGCGCGCCCGTCGCGCATCGCCAGGATCACCGTCGACCCGCCGCGCACCACATCGCCTCCCGCGTACACGTGCGCCATCGACGTCTCGCCCCACTCGTTCACTACGATCTTGCCGCGCTTGGTCACGAGTTGCGGCGTCACCTTTTGGAGCGTCGGGTTCGGCGCCTGACCGATCGCCGCCACTACGGTGTCCACCGGGATACGGAACTCGCTCCCCGCAATCGGCACCGGTGCCGGCCGCCCCGACGAGTCCGGCGCACCCAGTTCCATCCGGATGCATTCCATCTCGCGCACGTTGCCCTGCTCGTCTCCGTACAACGCCACCGGCGCCGCCAGAAAGTGGAACTGAACGCCCTCCTCCTCGGCGTGCTCGATCTCCTCGATCCGCGCCCGCATCTCCGCGCGCCCGCGCCGGAACAGCACGATGCTCTCGCTGCCAAACCGCTTGGCCCAGCGCGCCGCGTCCATCGCCGAATTGCCGCCGCCCACCACAATCGTCCGGCCGCCCACGCGCACCGGCGTCACGGCCTGCGGAAACTTGTAGGCTTCCATCAAATTGATGCGCGTCAGAAATTCGTTGGCCGTGTAAACCCCGAGCAGATTCTCGCCCGGCACGCCCAGCAAGAACGGCAGTCCCGCGCCCGTTCCGATGAACACCGCCTCATAGCCTTCCTCGAACAATTCATCGAGTGATGCCGTTTTGCCCACGATGAAGCTGGTGACGAATTCGACCCCCATGTTTTGCAGGCGCGCAATCTCCTCGTGCAGAATCTCACGCGGCAGCCGGAAATTCGGAATGCCGTAGGCCAGCACCCCGCCCAGCCGGTGCAGCGCCTCGAACACCGTCACGCGATAGTTTTTCCTCACCAGATCGTAGGCCGCAATCAGCGACGCCGGCCCGCTCCCCACCAGCGCGACTTTCTTGCCCGTCGGTTGCGGCGCGGCGCCGGGCGTCGCCTCAGCCATCGCCAGGCGCGCATGGTCGGCCGCAAATCGCTCCAGCGACCCGATCGCCACCGGCCCGAATTTCTTCCCAATCAGACACGCGTCTTCGCAGAACAGTTCATGCTGGCATACGCGCCCGCACACGCCCGGAAACGGGCTCTGCTCGCTGATCACATCCACCGCCCCCTGCGCGTCACCTTCAGCCAGCCGCCGGATGAACCGCTTGACGTCGATGTGCAGCGGGCAAGCGTTGATGCACGCCGGCTTCGGGCACTGCAAACACCGTTGCGCCTCGATCGCCACTTCCTGTTCGGCGAACCCCAGCGCCACCTCTTCCGCCGACTTGGCTCGCACCTCCGGCGGGAGCACGGGCAGAACCTGCCGCGGAGCTTTCGGATTCGGCTTGTACGGCAGTGCCTTCGGATCCATAACGAAATTATACAGACAATCCGGATGCCGCCCCGACGCTGTGGCCCACGAATTGCTCTGCACCCAGATGGACGCACGGAGACAGCGCTAGCGAGCCGCGACTTTGTGACGGAGCCGCGACTGTAAGGAGCGGTTGCTTAGCCGCGCCAGTGTGACCGAGCCGCGACTTTGTGACCGAGCCGCGCCGGTGTTACCGAGCCGCGACTTTTTGACGGAGCCGCGACTTTTTGACGGAGCCGCGACTTTGTGACGGAGCCGCGACTGTAAGGAGCGGTTGCTTCGCCGCGACAGGCGCGCTAATTGGTCACCATCAGCGCGGCCGTCACGGTCTGTGTCACCGCGAACCCGCCACTCGTTCCGGTGCCCACGATTCGGATCGTGTAGCTGCTTACCGGAGTCTGCAGCGTCGTGGCGACCCGCATTGTCAGCGCGCCCGAGGCCGCCTGGCTGAATGTGGTCGAGGAACTTGCTGGCAGTCCGCTGATCGACAGCGAGATTGTCCCGCTGAAGCTTCCGCTGGTCGTGGCCGAGATCGCGAACAACGACGCCGCACCCCGCCGGACCGAAGCCGTTGGCGGCGTGATCTGCAGCGTGAACGCGGGCTTGGCGCTAACCGTCAGCGTCACCGTCGTCGTGCTGCTCAGCGTCCCGCTGCTGCCCGTGATTGTGAGGCGGAACGTGCCCGCGGCCGCCGTCGCCGCCGCGGTGAGAGCCAGCGAAGCCGTGCCGCCGGCCGCCACGCTCCCGGGCGTGAACTTAGGCGTAACCCCCGCCGGCAGGCCCGTCACGCCCAGCGCCACTAATCCCGTGAAACCACCCGTGCCGGTCACGCCGATCGTCGTCGCCACGCTCGCCCCGCCCTTGGTCAGCGCCACGGCCGCCGAGGCCGCATTCAGCGTGAAACCCGGCGTTGCCTTTGGCGGCGTCGTGCCCGTTGCGCACGATTGCACCGCTTTGTAAACGTTCAGCCGTCCGCCCGCGATCGTCGTAGTTGCCAACCCCGCCACCGCATCGACGTTGCTCAACAAGGTCGATCGCAGCGCAACCGTGTTCAGCGTCGCGCACGCCGCCAGCACCAGCGCCGCCGCGCCCGCCACGTGCGGCGTCGCCATCGACGTGCCGCTCATCGTCGCGTAGTTCGAGTTGAGGATCGTCGAAACGATATTCACGCCCGGTGCTCCGAGATCTACCGAATTCCTTCCGAAGTTGGAGAACGAGGCCAGTGCGTCTCTATAGTCCGTCGCCGCCACGGCAATGATGTTCGGCGTGCGATAGCTCGCCGGATAAAACGTCGTGGTGTCCAGGCTGGCGCCGTTGTTGCCCGCCGCAACCACAAACAGCATGCCCGCCGTGTTGGCGTCGTCAATCGAGTTCAGCAGCGCCTGCGAAAAGCCCGTTCCACCCCAACTGTTCGACAGCACGCGCAGGTTGGCCGCGCTCCCCAGCACCGCCTTCGCCTGCACCGCGAACTCAATCGCGCGGATCCCGTTGGCCACCGTTCCCGAGCCGGTCGAATCCAGGAACCGCAGCCCCATAATGCTCGCCGTCCAGTTGACCCCGCTCACGCCCGCGCCGTTGTTGCCGACCGCTCCAATGGTCCCTGAAACGTGCGTTCCGTGATCGTTCTGATCCATCGGATTGCACGTGTTGGTGATCGCGTCGTAGCCGTGGCTGCCGGCCGGGCAGGTAATCGAATCGCCCGGCGCGAATTGGACCGTGTACGCCGCCGGCGCCGACCAGATGTTGGCCTGCAGATCCGGATGCGTGTAGTCCAGCCCCGTGTCCACCACGCCCACCACCACCGACCGCGTGCCGGTCGTGATACTCCAGGCCAGCGTCGCCGCGATGTCCGCGTTGGGCAATCCGCCCGTCTGGCCCGTGTTCTGCATGTCCCACTGATCGATGAACAGCGGGTCGTTGGGCGCCACCGCGGCCGGCGTGGCCGTCGAATGCACGATGTAGTTCGGCTCCGCGAACTCCACGTCCGGCTCGGCGCTGAGTTCCTGCACCAGCCGCGCCGCCGGCTCGGAACCGGACCTCAGTTGCATCAGCCCCTGGCTGTTGAGCGCCCGCGCCGCGCGGATGTCGTGCGTGCGCACAATGTAGCCGTCCACCTCAAAACGCACGCCCGCGCGCATCTTGATCAGTACTTCATTCGCTACCGCCGGATGACCGTTGACCATCTCCTGTTGCTGCGCCCAACCGGGCAACCCCAGCAGCAATCCGGCAAGAATAAGGGAAATCGCGCGCCATGCTCGCATGCCGATCACTCTCCTGACCGGCTTCTCTCCCGGGGCGGCGAACTCTCCCGATCGCAGGAAAGAGGACGCCCCCGGTGTCGTCGGAAACGCCGGTTCTGTGGATCAGATCGGCAAAAGTCCGGCGATCTTCAGGGGAATCGGACCTGAGTATCGAATAAATGGACGTAGCCGCCTCGCTCACTGCCGCTGTCCGAACTCGCGTAGGATCTCTTCGTGCGGGATGCCCTCGCCCCGGGCCAGCGATGCGCGGGCGCGCTCCAGCGCCGCGGCGGTCTCGCTCGTCAGCGCTTCTTCTTCCACCGGGGCCAGAGCCAGTGAGCGCTCAAGCGGCTCCACCAACACCTCGAGCAGACTGCGCACGGCGTTCAGTTTCTCGGCCGGCAGCAGATCGAGCAGCGCGTGGGCCTGCTGGCGGTCCTCATTGAGATTCGGTTCCATGCTCTGCCCTCTTCAGCCGGTTCTAGCCTCTGCCGTCTCCTAATTCTAAACCGGAACGTGTCCGAGAGTCGGCTCTGGGGCGCGAGACGGCGCTCGCGATGTGGTCGGAAACGCCGGTTCGCGAGCCAGATCGGCAGGAGAGGGGCAACTTTGAGGCTATTCGAAGCTGAACATCCTCCGAAGTTATCGGAGGCCCCGGGGCCGCGCGGACGCGCCGCTCACCCGGAGGCGGAGACCGCACTCCGGAGAAAACCGGGGACTGACGTCCCATTTAAAGGGTCGTCCACATCATTGGCGCATCAAAACAGTTCCTTTTTGCGGCACAGATCCGCAGCGTGCAGAATAGCTTTGAGCATACGTTGCGCCGTTTGCTTATCGAGAGCGTCCAATGAAAAGAAAAAGGTACGGGTTGATGGATTGGCGGCAGATCTGCCGTTGCCAACAGGCCACTCCATAAGAATAGTGTCCGAAGAACTATAAAATGTGCTAAAGGGGACAATCCTGTCTCCCGATAAAAAGGTTCTCGCTTGAAATCCAAATAATTTGTCTAGCTCTTTTGATATTAATGAACTATCAGCATGGTCAAGTTCACCTACTTTGCCATTATTTATTGTTGCTAAAGGCACGACATAGCGAACTACCAAATGTGTCGAGCTATCCGTAGTCTCATTCCTATCGACCTCATCCGTTTCTAATGCAATCGTGCAAGACTTCATGCTGCGAATCTTAGTAGTCATAGTATGGGAATACTTCTCGCCTTTCCATTCGGTTTTATACTGACTAGATCCCAATGGAATCTGCTCCGTCAACCATTCCAGTGTCTCACTGAGCGAAGGTTCAGCATTGTCTTGCTCACTTTTCGTCTCTGATTCCCCTATTCTAGCTCTCAATTGCTCAAGTGTCATCGGTTGTTGCAGATTATCCAGTAGCCCACGAACGTAGTTAATGGGAACAGCGAAGTTCAGGTTCTCTGAAGAGCTCAATTTAAATGTTATGACGCCGATCACTCGGCCACTTTCGTCAACTAAGGGGCCGCCGCTGTTTCCGGGGTTCACGGCGGCATCTGTCTGGATTACCTTGTAGCCTTCGCTTTCCCGAATCGCACTCAAGATTCCAGAAGTAACTGTTCCTTCAAGACCGAGAGGGCTTCCAACGGCGATTACTCGTTGCCCGACTGCCAAGGAATCAGAGTCCCCCAACTCCAACGCAGGCAAGTTAAAACCAGCCACCTTCACAACCGCAAGGTCTCTCCGCTCGTCGGTCGCCAGCACCATGAGTGAATCGAAAACGTCACCGTTCGGAACGAGCACCTTTGCGGTGCTCAGGCTTCTGATGACGTGCAAGTTACTAACGATCTTGCCATCCTTCGACACGACGAATCCACTTCCAACGGAGTCACCTGATCCAGTTCTGCCTCGGATGACAACCACGCACGGCGATACCTTCTTGGCGATTTGGGGAATGGTAAGTGTCTGCTGCGCAGAGAGGACAGCAGCGGCGAGGACGAATGGGAGCGAAAGGCGTAAAGCACTGGGCATGAGGACCCCCTTGCCGCACAAGATTCTACCGCATCGGTGAATCTGCGTCGAGGGTCCTAAAACCGAATCAATTGTGGAGGATACTCAAGTGCGACCTCAGCAGGTGCCAAAACACATGGCGTAAAACCATGTCACTCGCAATCAGAATAGTCAATACCTACCAATGTTTATTGCGCTACAGACGCTCGACCTTTTCTTGACGGATGAACAGCGTTTGGAGTTGCTTTTTCCCAATTGGGTTGCGAACCTGATGTAGCGCTCGATACCACTGCCCCGAAACGCTCTCGAACTCTGCCGTCACTTTCATCTCCTCGGGGAAATTGCCCTTTTGCATTAGGTGTTCAAGCAAAGTGACCTGTCTCGACATCCCGTTATATTCCCCACTCTGCAAAATGTGGAACGCCAGCCTAACAGTTTCTCTTGATTCAATTATCGGCATAACGTCGAACTGCAACTTCACGTCGATACCACTGATCGGAGAAACGGCCACATTAAACGCTGGTCCCATCCCCACATTTGTTAAGGCCATTGTCTCAATGGCCATGTTCTCAGCGAGGCCTACCTCGCGTGAGGAAATGGTCAGACGGATTACCGGCTTGATGCCATTTTCTGTTTGTTCTTCTGCAGCCCGCCGCAAAAGGTAGGTCTCCTTCGTATAAACTACCAAAACAATGAGGCCAATAAACCCCACTACCATTGTTATCAAATTGCCAATACTACTGATGCGTAGCACGTGTGCATCGCGCAAGTTGGAAGCATAAATCCAGATGGTGACGGAAGCAACGGCCACGATTCCTGCTGTTAAGAATACGACGTAGGATGAGAACTTCTTGAGCATTGGGATCGTACCTTTCCTCTCAACTCCAAGTTCGCCGCGCACTTTCGACGGGTTATTCGCCGTGTGGCCTTGATACAGCTGTCCCAACAACCGCTGGGATATGGTTACTCTACACGACGCCGCACATAGGTAACAGAGCATGCTCACCGAATGGGCTACACTTGGTCTCGCCCTCCCTCATCGCCGTCGGAAAGCGGGCCGGGCATACCGCGTCCGTGCCCGGGTCCTCAGGCGTCGCCCGCCAGCCAGTCCACCAGGTCGCCCCGCGCGTCGAATGCCAGCTCCCGTGCCGGGCCCTCGATCTCGATGCCCGGCCGCTGCTCCAGCTCGCCCCGCAGATTCTCGGTGAGCGCCATCCGTCCCAGCTCCAGCGTGTTCGCAATCCAGCCCATCTTCAGATCCGCTGCATCCAGCCGCCCCACCGTCCCGCAGATCGCCTCCAGGCACTCGCGGTCGCTCGCGAAATGCATCGGCGTGCGGATCGCCGCCGGCTGCGACGACGTCAGACAGTTCAGGTACGTCGGCCGGCGCTTGACGGCCTTCAGAAACCGCCGGTGCACCACGTCCGCCATGCCCATCCCGGCGGCGTTGCCATAGCTTTGCGCCGACAGGCCGCGGACGTAAATGCGTCCAATTTGAGGCTGCCCGGCCCACGGATTAATCGCCCCCCACACGCCCCGGTTCACCACCTTCGCGTCCAGCCCCGAGCCGGAAAAGTTCTTGCCCAGCTCGTTCACCATCAGCACGTCCAGATCCACCGGGATGCGCGGCATCCAGCTCTTGGCCAGCGCCAGCAATTCCTCCTCGCGGCGCTCCATGTTCTCGACCGGGACGGCCTCGACGCGCGCCGTCTCGTGGTTCGCGTCCTCCAGAATCGCCAGCCCGCCCAGGATCCGGCCCGATCCGAGTACCACCCGCCCCACGCTGCGGATCATCGCCTCCAGCCCCATGTGGTAGCCGTAGTCGTGGTACCGCTTGGCCCCTGCGAACTTGCCCAATCCGATGGCCATCATCTTGAACAGGCCGCTCTCGAGCGCGCCCTCGAAATCGGTGTGCCACTTCACGCGCCCGCACAGCATCACGCCGCCGGCGCGCCACGCCGTCCGGTCCATCACTACCCGGATACCCTCCGCCGTCACGCCCACCTCGGCCACCGCCAGCGAGCTGCGCACCGGGCAACCCATCGTCGCTTCCGTAATGCCGTATTTCGCCAGCACTTCGGCCTGGCCGCTGGCCGTCGCCGCGCCGTGGCTGCCCATGGCCGGAAACAGGAACGGCTGCATGCCCTGTTGTTTCCAGAAGGCCGCCGCCGCGCGGGCAATGACGTCGATATTCGCGATGCCCCGGCTGCCGACTCCGATGGCCACCGTGGCGCCCGGCTTCAGCCGCGCCACCATGCCCGACTCCGATAGCGTCGCCTGGACCGCTGCCGGAATATCGTCGATCCTACGGCTTTCGAACTGCTGCCGCACTGTGAGAAATGAGGGGAAACGCAACCGCGTGGACATACCTCGATTCTACGCCCCCGCCCGTTTCAGAGCCGCGACCGACAGGAAGCGGTCATGGCGACCTACTCTTCGGCCTCTTCCTTACGATGCCTGCGGACCGCTCTCGGCGTCCATTTCCCACTGCCGCTCCAGGATGCGCGAATACTCGCCCGACGCATACAGGTCGAAGCTGAACGCGTCCGCAGTGGCCTCAACCCCCGCGTTGGCTTCATTCCAGGCCCGGAAAAAGCCATCGGCATAGCGGTGATAATCCATCAGAAAGCCGCTGCGCACCGTCTCCAGATCCGGCGCCGTCTCGAAGATCGCATTCAGGCCCAGGGCGCGGGCGAACAACGCCTTGTAGTCCGCCACACCCCAAGTGTTCAGCTTGTCGTGGATGTGCGGCGGCGGTTCGTTCACCAGCAGCCCCGCAAAACTCCCCCGCGACAACCGCGCATCCTTTAGGGCCGGCTCCCGCGCCGCCACCTCCACACACTGCTCCAGCCAGCGATCGATGTCCAGGCCCACGTAGTACAACATGCGGACTTCGCATACCCGGCCCCGCAGCACGATCTCCTCCAGTTGCTCCTTCGAAGAACTCTCCAGCGGCAGAAACCCCGCCAGCATCATTTGCGCGCGCGAGCACTCCACCAGCAGTTCGGGTCCGCGGTTGTCTGAAAAGGGATGCAGAATCAGCGGCGGCAGTTCCCAATAGCGCGTTCCTGCAGGACGCGGGAAAGACGACGGCTCGGGATGGGTCACACGTAGTACTCCTGATGGGCATATCGGCAGAACTGCCTCAGAACTTGAGTGTTTGCTGAGCGACCTTGACGGACAGCATGGCTCGCGGCGCTGGCGCGTGCAAAAAACGCACGCGAAAGGAGGGACAGAATACCGTGAAAAAGACCGCCGCGGACCAGGTCCGGCGAAGCACGGTGAATGATCAATCAGCCCTTTAATTATAACTGCTGCGCGGTGAGGTGCGGTGCGGTACGCACTTGGAAACGCTCGAGTGAATGCACCTAAGTCCTTTAGAAAACGCGGATTACACGGTGGCGCACGGTATTTGCTGGGAAATACGGGCCTTCACTAGCTAAGTCCTTTAGAAAACCATAAATGCACGGTGGCGCGCGGTCGACTTTGTCTAAGTCCTTTAGAAGACCGTACTTACACGGCACTGCGCGACGCGCCAGGGAGAGTTCTCACGCCAATTCGTGGCAAGATTCGACTAAGTCCTTTAGAAAACCATAGTTGCAGGGAAACGCAAAAACCACGCGTCAGCCATGGTGTGGTCACGGTGAAATCGCGCGCTCCGCCTGGCACAACGCACGGCCGCGCGGGCCGTCAGTAGCTCAGACCGTAGCCGCGCGCGAACAGCGCATCGGCATAACCTTCGCCCTGCGGATGTGGAATCTGGTCCATGGATTTGGGCCATCCGACCGACAATTTGCCGGTCGGCTTGTAATCGCCGAACAGCACGTCGGCCACGCCTTGGCCTTCGGTGCCGGGCAGCCACGCCGCGACCAGCGCATCGGCCTGCGCGAGCACGTCGCTCAGGATCAGCGGCCGGCCCGAGATCAGCACGATGACGACCGGAATACCGGCCTGTTTCATATTGTGGATGGCGTCGATATCTTCTTGTGCCAGAGCGAGATCGCGGCGGTCGCCGGAACCCTCGGCGTAGGGCGTTTCCCCGATCACGACCACCCCCACATCGGCCCCGGCCGCGCCCGTGCCATCCTTGGAGAACGTGACACTGGTGCCCTTCGAAACGGCGCTCTTAATTGCCGCCAGGATCGTGGTGCCGCCGGGTGTGACCGCGCCGCTCTTGCCCTGCCAGTCGATGGTCCAGCCGCCGCACTGGTTGCCCAGATCGTCGGCGTTCTTGCCGCCCACATGGATCCGCGCCGCGCTCTTGGAAAGCGGCAGCGTCCGGCCCTCGTTATTGAGCAACACCAGCGACTCGCGCACGGCCTGGCGCGCTACAACGCGATGCGCGGCCGAGCCAAACGTCTGCTGCAAGCGGCGGTCGGCGAGCTGTGATCGGTGCCGATCCATCAACCCCATGGTGAACTTCACGCGCAGGATGCGCGTCACCGCGTCGTCGATGCGCGTGAGCGGCACCTGGCCCTCGGCGACCAGTTCCTTCAGGTCGCGGACGAACTCGCGATGCTTGCCGGCGATCATCACCATGTCCATGCCGGCGTTGACGCTGATCGCGATGGCGCGCTTGTAGTCCGGGTCGAGCACGTCGATGGCGTTGTAGTCCGAGATCAGAAAGCCCTGGAAGCCCAGCTCGGTCTTCAAAACCTCGGTCAGCAGAAACTTCTGGGCCGACATCTTCACACCGTTCCAACTGCTGTAGGAAGGCATGATCGTGCCCACGCCCGCCCCGACCGTGGCGACGTAACCTGGCAGGTGCACGCGGCGCAGCGTGGCTTCGTCCACGCGCGTGTCGCCCTGGTCCAGGTACGCGCCCCGGCCCTGGGCCGAACCGTAGGTCGTGCCGCCGTCGCCGACGTAATGCTTGGCGCAGGCCAACACGCCCAGCGGATCGCCGAGGCCTTTGCCCTGGAGCCCGCGTACGGAGGCCGCGCCGAGCTCTTTCACGATCTCCGGATCGTCCGAGAAGCCTTCGTAAAACCGGCCCCAGCGCGGGTCCTGCGGCACCGTCACGCAAGGCGCGAAAGCCCACTGGATGCCCGAGGCGCGGACCTCTTCCGCCGTGATGCGCCCGATCTGCTCGACGAGCGCAGGGTCGCGCGTGCAGCCCAGGCCGATATTGTGCGGGAAGATGACCGCGCCCAGCACGTTGTTGTGCCCGTGCAGCGCGTCCACGCCGTAAAGGAGCGGAATCTTCAGGCGCGTCTTTTGCGTGTGGCGCTGATAATCGTCGTACATGTCGGTCCAAGCCAGCAGGCTGTTGCCGGCCTGGGGATCCGAGTTGCCGCCGCTCAGCAGCGAGCCCAGAAACAGGTTCTCGATGTCGGCCGGATCCTTCAGCGCGCTGATGTCGGGCTGAGTCATCTGGCCGATCTTTTCCTCGAGAGTCATTTTGGCGAGGAGCTTCTTAGCCTGCGCGTCATAGGCCGATAGCGGCTTGGGCCGGGCCGGAGAGGCGTTGCGGTTGGCACCGGTCAGCAGCAGCCCACCGAGCCCCAGCGCACAGGCCAGCGCGGCATAGGAAATCGTCCGGAATGTGTTCATAAAATGACTCCTCAGCCGATGGCGCGCCCGGCCAAGCGCCAGCATATCAAAGGACGATAGCGGCTCAGTTTGAAAATGTCACCGTGGATTCGATAGGCCCGACAGCTCCCGCCGAATAACACAGAAGCAGTCTCCGAGAAGCGTACATCGTTGAATCTTGTGGGTGCTTGTCTTTGGAACGACCTGTATCTTTGAGCAGTCCTGGGATTCGGTGAGAATCACTTCTGCGTGGAGCGCTTCCCCCGCCGGAGAGATTCCCTCGTTTGGGGGCCGAAGGTGCTTGCTTTGTTTTGGAAGCAATGATAGTGGCTTCGCTACAAAGCACTGTGCATTTACCTTCAAAAGATGCCTCTTGTAGGTGTTTCCGAGGTATCGCTCAGCCTTTTTGGGGATAATAGACCGGGCCTCGGAAATGATCCGATCGCCGTTGATGTACGAAGATTCCTTGCGTTTTACGCTCTTAGCGGGCGCTGGAGGGGTCGCCAATCAGACCTTCCAATTCTAGCTGATTACATATTTCTACGGTCTGACGTAATGGGAGCTTCAACTGTTCGGCAATCTGGTCATAAAAGAGAGAAACTCCAGATTCCTTGAACAACTCCAGAATCCGCGCACGTGCCTGGCTGTCATCCAAATCTTCAATTTCAAGTTCTGTGACGCCTCCATGCTGTACGGCCAACAGAATCTCCTCTAATTTCTGCTCAAACAGTTCTTTCTGCTGCGCCAGGTCTGCCCGAACTCCAACGATTTCGGCCCGAAGGGAGTGAATCGCAGGCATCATTCCTTCCGCAGAAAGGTAGGCATTCTCTACGTGTACCGGCATGGAGAAGGCAAACAATGGCGTGGTTACGCCTTCGATGGCATACTGCGATAGGATATCCTGCAACTGTGGAGGGGCATAAACCTGTTGCGTTACTAATTCCGGAATTAACGTGTCGCTTCCCATATATTTAACCTTTCGCCTGCTCATTGGTCCGCGCTGCCATTTCAGCATGTTGCTGGATCAACTGCGACAGTCTCTGGTGAATCATTATTGCAGACTGAACCGACATTCCAAAGCGGAAGCTGACATGGAAATCGACAGGGGCAGGCACGCCGGGATTCTCGTTGGAGAACTTCACGGCCGCGCCAAGGGACTCAGCAGGAACTACTCCCACATCCATAAAAACATCCATTCCCATTGCTGCGAATTCGGCAGAATTGATGAATATCGGCGGCTCTTCACTGGATCGCGAGAACACTTTCCGGGAGACGACCGCCAGCCCCCCCGGCTGGGGTGCTGCAGGCAGCGGTGTTTCCGAGTTTGGTACTTTAGCCATTGATTTTCCTTGCCCCCTGAGCCTCGCGGCCCGCAAGCGCGATTTCAACGCGCCTCGAATCAGTCAACGCTTTGGCGCATGCTGCGCCGCCAGCCTTCCCGGCCCGTCTTTCTTACGGCTCGCTTGGCGACAGCAGCCTCCGTCCTTCTTCGGTTAACGCCTTGACGCTGCGAAACGCAATCGCGTTCAGGTGCACCGAATCCCTCCACCGTAAGGATACGCGCAATTCGCGCGCTGTTTCAGTTTAACACCCAAGCGTGCATCAGGGTCGCTTCGCTGGCAATCCCTCGCAGGTCAACCCGGGGGGCCGGCCGGGGGCTCTCCCGGGGCTCCTCTTGGCCGTCGCAATGCCCGCTGCGTTCCGAGCGGCGCCGACGCGCCAGGAGGCCTGCGATTGCTTGAACAGTCGCGGCCGCGTCAACCAGCTCTGCTACTTGTCCGCGAAGTCCGAAGCGCCTTTGACACATATGCATCCATCAGGCACGCTGAGGCATATGCGAACCACGTTGATTATCGACGAGGAACTGTTGGAGCGCGCCCGGGAATTGACCGGCATTCGGGAGAAGACCGCATTGGTGCGGGCGGGCCTGGAGGCCCTGATTGCGCGCGAGGCCGGCAAACGGTTGGCGGAGCTGGATGGCACTCAGCGCAGGGTCGCGAGCATCCCGCGGCGGCGCCCGGCCTGATGGTGCTCGCCGATAGCTTCGTCTGGATTCAACACTTCCGCCGTTCCGCGCCCGGCAAATCGGCAGCATATCAAAGGGTCGACCGGGGGCCGCATCGCCCGCGGCCGGGACGCCGCTGGGCCAGCGATTCCTGGAACAGTTGCGGCCGACGCATCGTATATTAGGGAGACACGGAGCAGGCATGTCACTTAAGGATTTCGTCAGCAAGCAGTTCATCAAAGTCATCCACTGGACCGAGGATGGGGACGACACTCTGGCCTTCCGCTACCCGATGCAGGATATGCAGATCTCGACCGGGGCCCAGCTCACGGTGCGCGAATCGCAGATGGCGTTGTTCGTCAACGAGGGGCGCTGCGCGGACGTGTTCGGCCCCGGGCTGTACACGCTGAACACCCGCACCCTGCCAGTTCTCACCAATCTGATGAACTGGGACAAGGCGTTCCAAGACCCGTTCAAGAGCGACGTTTACTTCTTCTCGACGCGGCAGAAAACGGCGCAGCGCTGGGGCACGGCGACGCCGATCACGATCCGCGACAAGGACTTCGGCGCGGTGCGGGTGCGCGGCTACGGCATTTACGCGTGGCACATCGCCGACCCGCGCCTGTTCCAGACCAAACTGAGCGGCACGCGCGAGGTCTACGAGCTGGCCGAAATCGAGCCGCAACTGCGGGAGACCATCGTCGGCCGCATGTCCAACGCATTCGCCGACAGCGGCATCCCGTTTCTCGACATGGCGGCCAACCTGGTGGCCGTCGGCGAGAAAATCCGCGCGGCCGTGACGCCGGTCTTCGCCGAGCTGGGGATTGCTGTCGACAGCTTCGTCGTCGAGAACCTCTCGCTGCCGGAAGAGCTGCAGAAGCGCCTGGACGAGCGCGTGGGCATGAACATGCTCGGCAACATGCAGCAGTACACGCAGTTCCAGGCCGCGCAGTCGCTGCCGATCGCGGCGGCCAACGAGGGCGGCGGATTTGCCGCCATCGGCGCGGGCCTGGCGGCCGGCGTGGGGATGGGCGGGGTGATGATGAATGCGATGAGTCCGGCGCTGAGCGCGCCGGGCCAGCCGCCACCGCCCGGACCGGCGCCCCTGGGAGCGCCCGTGACGCCGCAGCCAACAGCGCCTGCCGCACCCGCCGCAGCAGCGGTTGCCGCCGCCGCAGCCGCGGAGACGAAGTTCTGCTTCAACTGCGGCTCGAAGATTCCGCGCGTGGCCAAATTCTGCGCCGAATGCGGCACGTCGCAACCGGCGGTCTAAACACGATACGATGTCCGGGATGGATCCGGCAGAGCTAAACGGTGCGGGTCTGGAGTGGGTGGTCGATGCCCGCGGCTGCGACAGCCTCGCGCTGGCCGATCAAGACGCCCTGGAGCGCCTGTTCAATAAACTCGTCCAGGAAATGAATCTGCATCCGGCCGCGGCGGCGCAGTGGCACCAGTTTCCGGTGACGCAGGGCCTCACCGGCATGCTGCTGCTGGAGGAGTCGCACCTGACGGTGCACACGTTCCCCGAGCACGGCACGCTGTGCCTGAACCTGTTCTGCTGCCGGCCGCGGCCCGCGGGCGATTTCTCCGCATGGCTCGAGGAATTCCATCCGCAACACGTGGAAGTGCGCCGCCTGGAACGCCAACTCGCGGCGGCGCGCGTCGCGACGGAGGTGGTCCCATGAGCGAGCGCGCGGCCAACTGCCCGGGGTGCGGCGCGCCGGTGCGCTTCGCGTGGTCGTCGGCGGTGCAGACGGCCTGCCCGTATTGCCACGCGATCCTGGTGCGGCACGACGTGGATGTCGAGAAAGTGGGCCAGGCGGCCGATCTGCCGCCCGACGCGTCGCCGATCCAGATTGGCACGGAAGGGCAGTATGCGGACCGCAAATTCAGGGTGGTCGGGCGCATCCGCTACGCCTGGGCGCAGGGCAATTGGAACGAGTGGCACATCGCGTTCACTGACAACACGAATGGCTGGCTGGCCGACGCGCAGTTGACCTACGCCGTGTCGTTCGGACGGCCGGGCGAAGCGCCGAACGTGGATCCGCAGGCGCTGCAGCCGGGGCAGGCGTTCCAATTCGAGCAGCGCAACTACATCGTGACGACGATCACGCCGGCGCGCTACGAAGGCTTCGAGGGCGACCTGCCGTTCACCACCGCGGGCCACGGCCAGATGCTGTTCGCGGACCTGAAGACCGAGGACGCGCATTTCGCGACGCTGGATTTTTCGGAGGCGCAGCCGATGCTGTACCTGGGGCGCGAACTGGCGTTTGACGAGTTGAAGCTGACCAACGTGCGGCTGTTCGAGGGATGGTGAAACGGGCATGAGCGGGCCAGTGGTCGAACCAGCGATGGTGCAAGGAGCGCGGGCGCTGGCGTGCCCCAATTGCGGCGGCGCCGTGGAGCTGCGCGGCTTCGCGCACACGCGCAGCGCGGTCTGCATCCAGTGCCTGACGGTGATCGACGCCTCGACGCCGGAGCTGCAGATTGTGGCGCGCTTCGACGAGAAGCTGAGAGTGCACCCGGCGATTCCGCTGGGCACGCGCGGGCAACTGGGCGGAGTGCGGTGGGAGACGATCGGCTTCCAGGTGCGCACCACGTGGGTCGACGGCACGCCGTACTCGTGGCACGAGTACCTGCTGTTCAACCCCTACCAGGGCTTCCGCTACCTGACGGTGTACAACGGCCACTGGAATTACGTGCACACGCTGGCCGGCGTGCCCGCGACTTCTTCCGCCCTCAACGGACGGCCGGCGGCGTCGACGGGCGGCGTCACCTACCGCCACTACCAGCACGGGGTGGCGCAGACGACGTTCGTGCTGGGCGAGTTCCCGTGGGCCATCCAGGCCGGCGAGCAGGTGGAGTTCGACGACTACATCGCGCCGCCGCGGGTGCTATCGCGCGAGGCCAGCGCGGGCGAGGTCAACTGGTCGTGCGGGGATTACATCGACGGCGCGGCAATCTGGCAGGCCTTCCAATTGCCCGGCGCGGCGCCCGCGGCGGAGGGCCTGTCGTCCAACCAGCCATCGCCGTACCCCGGCAAAATCCGCGCCATCTGGGGCGACTTCGGGAAGCTGGCGTTGGTATGGCTGGCGGTGCTGATGGTGTTCTTGATGCTGGGGCGCAATGCGCAGGTCGCGGCGCCGCATTTAGAATTAGCGCCGCCCGAGGCGGGCTTCGCGACGGCCGTGACCAGCGAGTTCCAGTTGCAGAACGCGGTGTCGAACCTGCATATCGATGTGAAGTCCTCCGACGCGGACGCGAACGAAGTCGAGTTTGCGCTGATCGACCGCTCGACCGGCCGGCCGGTGGCGCTCGAATCGTTGGGGCATCAGCAGAACGCGTTCGGCTGGAGTCGCGAGTTCACCAGCGGACGCCTGGCGGCAGGCACCTACGCTTTGCGCCTGGACCCGGAGGGCGGCGCGCTGAACCACAAGACCGAGTACGACATCACGGTGCGGCGCGACGTGGCACACACCGGCTGGCTGTGGCTGGCGCTGATCCTGCTGGCGATTCCGCCGGTCCTGACGACGCTGCGCGCGGGCAGCTTCGAGACCCAGCGCTGGCAGGATAGCGACTATGGAACGGGGGCCTGAGAAAGCGCCATGGTGAAGAACCCCTTCTATGGCATTTACGGTCTGGCGATGCTGGCACTGATGAGCATCGCGCAGTGGAGCGGCTTCTCGCTGGCCACGCGCTCCACCTCGCCGCGGCTGATGGTGCCGCGCACGGTGCGCGAGAACCCGGGCTCGCTGCGGCCAAACTACGGCAGCGGCTCGCATCCGGGCTTCGGCGGGAAATAGCAGCCCATGCCGCTGGAGTTCCACATCGGCGCCCTGCTCAACGGCGTGATTTACGCCGTGCTCGGCGTGGTCGTGCTGATTGTCGTGCTGACGGCGACCAACAGCGTGCTTGAGAAGCTGACGCCGTACGACCTGAAGACCGAAATCATCGACAAGCAGAATACAGCCATCGCGGTGCTGGCGGGGCTGGCGGCGCTGGGCGTGGCGATCATCATCGCCGCGGCGCTGCATTAGGCTTCGGCCATGGCGATTGCGCTGTTCATCTCCGTTTTACTGATCGCCGCCTGCGGGCTGGTGTATGAGCTGATCGCGGGCGCGCTGGCGAGCTACCTGCTCGGCGACAGCGTCTTTCAATTCTCGACCATCATCGGCAGCTACCTGTTCGCCATGGGCATCGGGAGCTGGCTGTCGCGATTCCTCGATCGCGCGCTGGTGTCGCGCTTCATCGCCATCGAGCTGATGGTCGGCCTGGTGGGCGGCTTCTCGTCGGCGATCCTGTTTTTCGCCTTCTCCGTCTCGGGCGGCTTTCGATTCCTGCTATATGCGCTGGTGATGCTGCTGGGCGTGCTGGTGGGCCTCGAAATCCCGTTGCTGATGCGGATTCTGCGGGCGCGCTTCGAGTTCAAGGAGCTGGTGTCGAACGTGCTGACGTTCGACTATCTGGGCGCGCTGGGCGCGTCGCTGATCTTCCCGATTTTCGTGGTGCCGCGGCTGGGACTGGTGCGGGGCGCGCTGGCGTTCGGACTGCTGAACGCGCTGGTGGCGCTGTGGACCACGTGGCTATTCCGGGAAGAGCTCGCGCAGCGGCTGGCGCAGCGCCTGGCCTGCGGCGGCGCGATCGCGCTGCTGGGCCTGGGGCTGGTTTACGGCCAGAAGCTGACCGACACGCTCGACGCGTCGCTGTACGCCGACGAGGTGATTCTGGCGCGCACGACGCCGTACCAGCGCATCGTGGTGACGAAATGGAAGGACGATTACCGGCTGCACCTGAATTCGCATCTGCAGTTCAGCTCGCGCGACGAGTACCGCTATCACGAGGCGCTGGTGCATCCCGGGCTGGCCTCGCTGCCCGGTGCGAAGCACGCGCTGGTGCTCGGCGGCGGCGATGGGCTGGCCGTGCGCGAGATGTTGAAGTATCCGTCGATCGAGTCGATCACGCTGGTCGATCTGGACCCCGAGATGACGACGCTGTTCCGCACGCATCCGCTGCTGACCAGGCTCAACGCGAACTCTCTAAATGCACCGCGGGTGCACATCATTAATGCCGACGCGTTCCCGTGGCTCGAGAAAAATGACGGCATGTTCGACTTCGCGGTGGTCGATTTTCCGGACCCGAATAACTATTCGCTGGGCAAACTCTACACCACCGCGTTCTACCGGCTGCTGAAGCAGCACATCGCGGCGGGCGGCCTGATCGTGGTGCAATCGACCTCGCCGATGTTCGCGCGGCAGAGCTACTGGTGCATCGTGGAAACGCTGAAACAAGCCGGCTGGCACACCTGGCCCTACCATGCCTACGTGCCCGCGTTCGGCGAGTGGGGCTTTGTCCTGGCGGGGCAGGAGCAGTGGCGGATGCCGGAGCGATTGCCGGCGGGACTGCGTTATCTGGACATGAAAACGCTGCCGGCGCTATTCGACTTCGCGCCCGACATGGGGCCGGTGGCGGCGGAGCCGAATCGTTTGAACGACCAATCTCTGGTCCGGTACTACGAGCAGGAATGGCGCGCGATCGTGCATTGACGCGGCGCGCCTTCACGGCCAGCCTGGCCGCGCCCGCCCTTATCGGGCTGAGCTGCAAGGCGGTCCGGCGCATCGCGGGCGGCTTCGTCTTCGAATCGCAGGAGCGCGGCCATCGGATTCGCGATCACGCTCGCTTCGCCGCGCCTAAACGGACGGAGCGCGTGCCGGTCGCGATCGTGGGCGGAGGCATCAGTGGGCTGTCCGCGGCGTGGTGGCTCGAGAAGCGCGGGTGCCACGACTTCGTGCTGCTGGAACTAGAGGACCGCGCCGGCGGCAACGCGCGCTGGGGCGAGAACGAGGTCAGCGCCTACCCCTGGGCGGCCCATTATCTGCCGGTCCCGGGCAAGCACGAGACGCTGGCGCGGGAGCTATGCACGGAACTCGGCCTGCTGAAAGACGGCGTGTGGGACGAGCGCTGGCTGTGCCACAGCCCGCAGGAACGCCTGTTTATCAACGGCCGCTGGCAGGATGGTATCGAGCCGCAGAGCGGCCTCACGCGCGATGACTTGGAGCAGTTCCGGCGCTTCGAGGCGCGCATGGGCGAACTGCGGGCGAGCGGCGCATTTCGCATCCCCTCCGAAGATGGATACGCGCACCAGAACGCGGCGACGCGCGCGTTGGACGGCCTTTCGTTCGCCGAATGGATGCGCCGCGAAGGGCTGTACTCGCCCTACCTGCGCTGGTACGCCGACTACGCCACGCGCGACGACTACGGCGCCTCGGCCGGACGCGTCTCGGCCTGGGCGGGCGTGCATTACTTTGCCTCGCGCGAGCCCGACGACAAGGGCCCGCTGTGCTGGCCCGAAGGCAACGGCTGGATCGCGCGCCGGCTGATCGCGCGGCTCGCGCCGCACATCCGCGGCGGCGCGATGGTCCACCATATCCGGCCCAACGGCCGGCGTTGGCAGGTGTTCACTGAGGAAGTGCTCTACGATGCCGAGGCCGTTATCTTCGCCGCGCCGATGTTTCTGGCCTCGTGGCTGATCGAACCGCAGCCGCCGGCCTGGCCGATTCCTTACGCGCCGTGGCTGGTGGCGAACCTGACGCTCGACCATTGGCCCGCGGAGGACGACTCCGAGCCCGCGTGGGACAACGTGGTTTATGGCTCGCCGACGCTGGGCTACGTGGTGGCCACGCATCAGAACCTGGGGCGGCGGCCGGAGCGCACCGTGTGGACATTCTACTGGGCGCTGGCCGAAGGCGCGCCGGCGGCGATGCGCAGCGTGCTGCTGGGCGGCGACTGGGCGTGGTGGAGCGAGCGCATTCTGAACGATCTGGAGCGCGTCCACCCCGACATCCGCGCCTGCGTGCGGCGCATCGACATCCACCGCCTGGGCCACGCCATGCCCAGCCCGGCGCCGGGATCGATGTTCCATCCCGAACGGCTGCGGCGCGCGCGCCCGGAAGGCACGCTGGTGTATGCGCACTCGGATTTGAGCGCCCTGCCGCTGTTCGAGGAGGCGCAGTATCGCGGCGTCGCCGCCGCGCAGCACGTGCTGCGCCTGCTGGGACGCGGGTAGCGGCCTGCCGGCGTTGAATACGTTGCGAAGAACCGCTCCTTGCAGTCGCGGCTCCGTAACGGTCCAAACCGGGGAGATGGGTGACATTTCTGACCGAGGACATGGGTGACAGTTGATTGGGGTTGACAGGTTCTGGGTTCCGCAACGGCATGCTGGGAAGCGATGCCGTGGAAGGAAA